>ERZ506950.1015-NODE-1015-length-12464-cov-4.881215_pt1 | contig 12464 bp, 12 predicted proteins | sample MGYA00512897_ERZ506950 | MGnify/ENA metagenome assembly ERZ506950
AAAATGAAAAATGTGTCATCCTCGTTGACGAAGCGCTGCCGTTAGGAATTATTGCAAATACTGCTGTGATATTGGGGATAACCCTAGGCAAAACCATGCCTGAAGCAGTCGGTCCTGATGTAAGCGATCAGACAGAAAAGAGTCATCTCGGCATTATAAAATTCCCTGTTCCTGTCTTGAAAAGCTCTGCAGAAAAACTTAAATATATCAGGGAACAACTCTATCAAGACGATTTTCATGACCTGCTCGTTGTTGATTTTTCTGATTTAGCGCAGAGCTGTAAAACTTATGATGATTTTACTCAAAAAATGACTCAAGTACCGGAAAGCGCTTTAAAATATTTTGGTCTTGCAATCTGCGGCTCAAAAAAGAAGGTTGCTAAACTTACTGGAAGCCTGCCTTTATTACGATAATTTTATATTTTTGCCATTCAACTTTCAATGCCAACCCATTTATTTTCAAAACAAAAAATCCATGCAAACCGTAAAGTCTGCATGGATTCTACATTTTCAATTGGTGGAGACAAGCGGGATCGAACCGCTGACCTCTTGAATGCCATTCAAGCGCTCTCCCAGCTGAGCTATACCCCCATATGAACTTTTCTGACGCTGTGTCGTTTCCCTCAGTGCACGGGTATTATATCAAACCTCCTGCCAAATTGCAAGTACTTTTTTCAAATTTTTTTGATTTTTTTCGGCAGAAAAATTTGACGTCAGAATACAGATTCAAAAATTCATATTAAAACGATATATTTCCTATTTCCCTTGCTGCGATCTTCGTTCGAACAGCAGGCAATTGAGCACGCCGCCGTAGAACAGAATGGACATGCACACATAAAGCCACAGCATGGCCATGGCGATGCCGGCAAGGCTGCCGTAAAACACGGAGTAGGAGCCGAAGTGCTGCACATAGACGGAGAACAGCGATGAAAACACCAGCCAGCCGAGCGAGGCACCGGCCGCGCCCGGCAGCGCGCGGAGCAGGGGAATGCGGCGGTTCGGGAAAACGCACAGGATCGCCCAGAACAGCAGCGTCAGCAGGGCAAACAGCACAAGGCCCCGGAAGCGAAGCACGCGCGACAGCAGGCGCAGGATCGGCACATGCTTTCCGGCGATCCACGCAGTAAGCTGGCTGCCGAAGACATGCAGCACCAGCGTCAGCAGGAGGGCGGCAAGCAGCAGCACGGTATAAAGCACGCTGACCAGCCGCGTATAGACATAGCCGCGGCTCTCGCGCTCGCCGTAGATCGCGTTCAGGCCGGTCTTGATGCAGTAAACGCCGCGGGAGGACGACCAGATGGCCATAATGGCAGAGACCGAGATGAGCGTGAGGGACGAATTGCTCCCGAGGTCCCGGACGACCCACTCCAGCGCAGGCTCGAACACAGATGGGATCACGCCGTGCAGGGCAGAGAGCAGGTCCGCCTCCGTCAGGCCGGTGTGCGGCAGCAGCGCCAGAACAAGCACAATCGCGGGGAAGACGGACAGCACCAGATAAAACGACGCATTTGCGGCATAGAGCGGAACGCGGAACGAAGCGATCCGGCGGATGAAGCGGACGGGAGCCGCGAGCCAATCTGGCATTCTTTTCATTTTATATCTCCCTCCGGCGAAGTTCATTTGACAAAGAAACGGAACGATGGTATACTGAATTGGAAAAAGAGAATGCGGCAAAGGAGGCACGGACATCGTGCATTTCATCAGCAGCGCCATGGCAAGCTTCTGCCTGGAGACCACCGTCGAGGACGCGATGCAGACGGTGCGGGACGCGGGGTTCGACAGCCTCGATTTCCCGCTGAGCGTATACAGCCGCCCGCAGGACGCGCCGCTGCGCGGAGACGACTGGCGCCAGTGGGCGCGCGGGGTGCGCCGCACGGCGGACCGGATCGGGCTTCCCATCACGCAGGCACACGCCTCCTGGGAGCAGGCCATTCCGGACGACCTGCACTACGAATCACCTTATGAAATCTATGAGCGGACGATGGAGGCCTGCGCCATCCTCGGCTGCCGCCAGCTGATCTTCCATCCGGTGCTGTATCTGCACCGCATGCCGGACCGCAGCCTCTGGCCGCGCATCCACGACTGGAACGTCCGCTGGTTCCACGAGCTTCTGCCGCTGGCGGAGAAGTTCGACATTGTGATCAATCTGGAAAACACGTTCGACTATCGCCATCTGCAGCAGCAGGGCGACGCGCCCGTGCCCTACACAACGGCGCAGGACATGCTGGAGCTCGTCTACGGCATTGGCTCGAACCGTGTGCAGCTGTGCCTCGACACCGGCCATGCCCACATCAGCGGGCAGGACGTGCCGGAGATGATCCGTGCGTGGCGCGGCAATCTGGCCACGCTGCATCTGAACGACAACTACGGCCTGATCCGGCCGGTCTTTGAGGACCTGCATCTGTTCCCCGGCTACGGAACGCTGGAGTGGAAGCCGATCTTCGACGCCCTGCGGGACATCCGCTTCCGCGGCGTTCTGAACATCGAGCCGGTCGTGGAGCTGGCGCGCATGCCGCGGGCCGTCCGCGTCATCCAGCTGCGGGCCGCAGCCCAGACGCTGCAGGTGCTTGCAGAATTATAATCCTAGTATACCACAAACCGGTGCGGAAGAAAAGCGGTTTGCGCAGAGGGGGCGCGGCGAGTGGAGAAAAATACGCATACGCCGCGTCCGCTGCATCTTGCACAGGCGGAGCCTCTGCTGCGGGAGCGGCTGAAAGCTACCGTCGTGCTGACCGTGACGGGCGGAAGCATGCTGCCGCTTCTGGCCGGCGGCCGTGACCGCGTAACGCTCGGCCCCGTGCCGGAGCGTCTGCGCCGGGGTGAGGTCCTGCTCTACCGCCGCGCCGACGGCAGCTATGTGCTGCATCGCCTGACCGGCTTCGGGCAGGACGGCACGCTCGTTTTCTGCGGGGACCGCCAGACCGAGCCGGAGCGGGGGATCCGGCCGGAGCAGGTCATCGCGCGGGCTGTGGCCTTCGAACGAAAAGGACATTTTTTTACGCGCAGGGCGCCCGGCTACCGGGTCTACTGCGCGCTGTGGCCGCGCCTGCGCTGGTGCAGGCAGGCGATCTTCCACCTGCGGGCAGTCCTGCCGGGGAACGGCAGGAAAGGGCAGAAATGAGAGAGAGTCTATGAAACAACGCAAATCCGAAATCAACTGGAAGCTCGTCGTCCGCGTCGCATGCCTGATGCTGCTCGACGTCATGCTGCTGTATCTGGCATGCCTGCTGGCGCTGCTGTCGCGATTCGACCTCAGTATCCACACACTCATGCGCGACAGCAGCTTTTTGCCTGCACTGCATGCGGCTTTCCCGTGGATGGCGATCGGCATGATTGCCCTGTTCATCCCACTGAAGCTCTACAGCAGCCTCTGGGAATTTGCCGGAGTGGAGGAGCTGCTGCACATTCTGTGTGCCTGCTTCCTGTTTGCCGCCGCGACGCTGCTGCTGATCCTGTTCGGCGTGCTCGACCTGCCGCGCAGCTTCCCGGTGCTGGCCGGGCTGTATCTGGTGGCGCTGCTCAGTGCATCACGCTTTTCCTATCGTCTCATCCGCACGATCCTGCACCGCTCCGGCAGTGAAAAGCGCAAGAAGCGCACAATGCTCATCGGTGCAGGCAGCGCCGGCATGCTCGTGCTGCGGGAATTCCAAACGAGCGAAAATTCCCAGAACAACGTGGTGTGCGTCATCGACGACGACCGCGACAAGCTCGGCAAGTACATTCGCAACGTCAAGATCGCCGGAACGCGGGACGACATTGTCGCACTGGCACAGTCCCGCCGCATCGAAGAGATCGTGCTGGCCATTCCGACGGCAGCCGTGCGCGAACGGCGAAATATTCTGCAGCTTTGCCAAAAGACAGGCTGCCGCCTGAAGATCCTGCCGGGCATTTATCAGCTGGCAAACGGCGAGGTCAACATCCAGAAGATCCGCAATGTGGACGTGCAGGACCTGCTCGGCCGCGACTGCGTGAAGGTCGACCTCTCCCAGATCGCGGGCTACCTGTCCGGCAAGACGATCCTCGTCACGGGCGGCGGCGGTTCCATCGGCAGCGAGCTCTGCCGCCAGATCGCGCGTCATACGCCGAAGCGCCTTGTGCTGCTGGATATCTATGAAAACAACGCCTATGCCATCGAGCAGGAGCTGCACCGCACGCATCCGGAGCTGGACCTTGCCGTGTGCATCGGCTCCGTGCGCGACGAAATGCGGGTCAGCTCCCTGTTTGCGCAGTACCGGCCGGACATCGTGTTCCACGCTGCGGCGCACAAGCATGTGCCGCTGATGGAGGGAAGCCCGAACGAGGCCATTAAAAATAACGTATTCGGAACGCTCCATGTGGCGCAGGCTGCGGACCGCTACGGCACGGAGACCTTCGTGCTCATCTCGACGGATAAGGCCGTGAACCCGACGAACGTCATGGGTGCGAGCAAGCGCGTCTGTGAGATGATCGTGCAGACCATGGCGGAGCGCTCCAAAACAAAATTCGTAGCCGTGCGCTTCGGCAATGTCCTCGGCAGCAACGGCAGCGTCATCCCGCTGTTCCGGCGGCAGATCGAGGAGGGCGGCCCCGTAACCGTGACGCACCCGGACATCATCCGCTATTTTATGACGATCCCTGAGGCGGTATCCCTCGTGCTGCAGGCGGGCGCTTATGCCGGCCGCGGCGAGATTTTCGTGCTGGATATGGGCGAGCCGGTCCGCATTGACGATCTGGCCCGCAACCTTATCCGCCTTTCCGGCTTTGAGCCGGATGTGGATATCGAGGTCCGCTATACCGGCCTGCGCCCCGGCGAGAAGCTCTATGAAGAGATGCTCATGCAGGAGGAGGGGCTTCGCTCCACACCGAACCATCTGATCCATATCGGCCGTCCGCTGGACATCGACGTTCCTGCCTTTGAGCGGCAGCTCACGGCCCATGCAGCGGCCTGCCGGGAAAATTCACCCGCGATCCGGACGCTGCTGGCGCAGGTCGTGCCGACCTATCACCCGGAGGCAGGCGGAAGACCGGCCGCGAACGTGTCATAAGTGCCGGGAGGAAACACAACGGTACGAGTGCCGGGATACCCCGGCTTGCATATCATATCCAACATCATAGGGAGGACATTCGGATGAAAGGTATCATTCTCGCCGGCGGCAAGGGCAGCCGCCTGTACCCCATGACCCGCGCCGTCTCCAAACCCCTGATCCCGATCTATGACAAGCCGATGGTCTATTATCCACTGAGCGTACTGCTGATGGCGGGCATCCGCGACATCATGCTCATCACGGCTCCGGCGGACTGCGAGTCCTACCGCCGCCTGCTGGGAGACGGCTCCCAGTTTGGCATCCATGTGGAATACGGCGTGCAGCCGGTCGCCCGCGGCATTGCGGACGCTTTCCTCATCGCCGAGGAATTCATCGGCGGCGCGCCGTGCTGCCTTGTGCTGGGCGACAACATGTTTCACGGCGCGCAGCTCGAACAGCTGCTCCGTGCCGCCGCTGTCCGGACGGAGGGTGCGACGGTCTTCGGCTATCCCGTGAAGAATCCGAGTGCCTACGGCGTCGTGGAATTCGACGCACAGGGTCAGGTCCTTTCCATCGAGGAAAAGCCGGAAAAGCCCAAGTCCCGCTACGCCGTCCCCGGCCTGTATTTCTATGACGGCGACGCGGCAAAGCTGGCGCACACCCTGCAGCCGTCCGCCCGCGGCGAGCTGGAGATCACGGCCCTCAACGAGCTGTATCTGCGGCAGGGGAGGCTCCATGTGGAGCTGATGACCCGTGGCATGGCCTGGCTCGACACCGGCACGCCCGAGGGCATGCTCAATGCCGCGCAGTATGTAGAGGCCGTGCAGTCCCGGCAGGGACTTTATATTGCCTGTCCCGAGGAGATTGCCTGGGAGCAGGGATTCATTTCAGATGAGGAGGTCGCAGCACGGGGGCAGGAGCTCCGCATGACGGAGTATGGCCAGTATCTGCTGAGTCTCGTCAAGTAAGGAAGCTTTATGACAGAAAAGTTGGAACGCATTTTGCCCACCGTACAGAAGCCTGCGCGCTATGTGGGCGGGGAATATGGACAGACAATGAAGGACAAGCGCAGCGTTGAGCTGCGCGTTGCCTTCTGCTTTCCGGATACCTATGAGATCGGCATGTCCAATCTCGGCATGCGCATCCTCTATGCGGTCATGAACCGCATGGAGGGCGTGTGGTGTGAGCGCGTCTTTGCCCCGTGGGGTGATATGGAGGATGCCATGCGCGCAAACGGCCTGCCGCTGTATGCGCTTGAGAGCGGCGACCCGGTGTCGGAGTTCGACCTCATTGCCTTCACCATCGGCTATGAGATGAGCTATACGAATGTGCTCAATATGCTGCGCCTGTCCGGCGTGCCGCTGCATGCGGCCGACCGCACGGGACTGGAGCATATGGTCTTTGCGGGCGGCGCATGCGTGTATAACCCGGAGCCGTTGGCGGATTTCATCGATTTCTTCTCCGTCGGCGAGGGCGAGGAGAGCACGCCGGAAATTCTGGAGCTCTATCGCCGCGCCAAACGCGAGGGCTGGAGCCGGCCGGAATTTCTCCGCGCTGTGGCGCAGATCGAGGGCGTGTATGTGCCGTCGCTGTACCGCCACGAGTGGAATGCCGACGGCACGCTGGCCTCGGTCACCCCGCTGGACGGCGCGCCTGCGCGCGTGACAAAGCGCATCGTGCAGGATCTGGATACGGCGCTCTATCCGACGGACGGCATCGTCCCGAATACGGAGATCGTCCATGACCGCTCGAATCTCGAGGTCATGCGCGGCTGCATCCGCGGCTGCCGCTTCTGCCAGGCGGGCTATACCTACCGTCCGGTGCGGCCCCGCTCGCCCGAGACGCTGCGCCGTCAGGCCATTGAGTCTCTGGAAAATTCCGGCTGCCATGAGATCACGCTTTCCAGCCTTTCAACATCCGACTACCGCGGCCTGCCGGAGCTGGCAGATGCCATGCTCGATTACTGCGCGCCGCGCAAGATCAATCTCTCGCTGCCGTCGCTGCGCGCGGACAATTTTTCCCGCGATCTCATGCTGCGGCTGCAGCAGGTGCGCAAGAGCGGCCTGACGTTCGCGCCGGAGGCCGGTACGCAGCGCCTGCGCGACGCCATCAATAAGAATGTCACGGAGCAGGAGATCCTCGATACCTGCGCCATCGCCTTTGAGGGCGGCTGGAACAATGTGAAGCTCTACTTCATGCTCGGCCTGCCCACGGAAACGGATGAGGATGTGCTCGGCATCGCAAAGCTTGTCTATGAGATCCTGAAGACGTGGCGCGAGCACGCCAGCAACAAAAAGCGCGGCGTGCGCATCCATGTGGCAACGGCCTTCTTTGTTCCGAAGCCGTTCACGCCCTTCCAGTGGGAGAAGCAGATCACGCCGGAGGAGTATCTCCGCCGGGCGCGCCTGCTCAAGGACAATATGCCGTCGAAGAGCATCGAGTATAACTGGCACGCCGCCGACCTGAGCCGCCTCGAGGCCGTTCTGGCCCGCGGCGACCGCCGCCTCGGCCCCGTGCTGGAGGAGGCCGTGCGCCGCGGCGCGCGGCTGGACGGCTGGGATGAGTATTTCTCCTATCAGACGTGGCTGGACGCATTCGCGGCCTGCAGCGTCGACCCGAATTTCTATACGACGCGCGGCTTCGGTCTGAACGAGCTGCTGCCGTGGGACACGATCTCCGACGGCGTGAGCACGGGCTGCCTGCTGCGCGAGCGCGAGCGTGCCTACCGCTCCGAAACGACGCCCGACTGCCGGACGGCCTGCAACGGCTGCGGCGCAAACTGCCTTCTGAAGGGAGGGCGCTGCGATGCATAGGATCCGCTTTGAAAAAACGGGCCGCGCCGTCTGGATGTCGCATCTGGACCTGATGCGGCTCATGCAGCGCGCGTTCCGCCGGGCCGGTGTGGTGCTGCACCATTCGCAGGGCTTCACGCCGCATGCCTATGTGTCCATGCTGCTGCCGCTGAGCGTCGGCATGGAGAGCGTGTGCGAGCTCATGGAATACGAGCTGGACGGCGAGCTTGCCGTCACGCCGGAGGCACTCAACGCCGTCCTGCCGGAGGGCGTGCGGGTGCTCGAGGTCTATGAAAGCGCGCGCAAGGCCCGTGAGCTGCGCCGCCTGCGCGCGCTGCTCACGCTGGAATATGACGGTGCTGTGCCGGAGCCTGCCGCGATCACAACCCTGCTGGAACGGCCGGAGCTCATGGTCGAAAAGCGCACGAAGCGCGGCATGGCTGAGACGGACATCCGCCCCATGCTGCACGCCTATCATGTGGAGGCTGCGCCGGGCGCGCTGCTGCTGACGTGCGAGGTCAGCGCGCAGGAGCCGTCGCTCAACCCCATGCTGCTTGCCGCCGCCATCGAGCGCTATCTGCCGGAAGCAAAGCCGGACTTTGTCCGCTGCCGCAGGCTCGAAATGCTCGATGAGCAGGGCGAGGTATTCCGTTAATGCTTGGAAAGGGACGAATTTCTTGAAAACCAGTGATTTTTACTATGATCTGCCGCAGGAGCTCATCGCACAGACACCGCTGGAGCGGCGCGACAGCTCCCGCCTGATGGTGCTCCACCGGGAGACCGGCGAGCTGGAGCACCGGCATTTTTATGATATCGTGGACTACCTGCAGCCGGGCGACTGCCTTGTGATGAACGATTCGCGCGTGCTGCCCGCGCGCCTGCTCGGCCACCGCGTGCCGACGGGCGGCGCCGTGGAGCTGCTGCTTCTGCAGGACAAGGGCGGCGGCGTCTGGGAATGCCTCGCCAAGCCGGGCCGCAAGCTGCACCCCGGTGCGGAGCTCTCGTTCGGCGACGGCGCGCTCACCGCGACGGTCACGGCCGAGGAGGAGGGCGGCAACCGCCTTGTGCAGTTCCACTATGAGGGGATTTTCCTCGAGCTACTCGAGCGCCTCGGCAAAATGCCGCTTCCGCCCTATATCCGCGAGGAGCTTGCCGACGGCGAGCGCTATCAGACGGTCTATTCCCGCGTCACCGGCTCCGCCGCCGCGCCGACGGCCGGACTGCACTTCACTAAGGAGCTGCTGCAGCGCATTGCGGACAAGGGAGTTATGCTTGCCTATATCACGCTGCATGTGGGCCTCGGGACGTTCCGCCCCGTCAAGGCAGACGAGATCACGGAGCACCATATGCACAGCGAGTTCTGCATGCTCTCCGCTGAGACGGCCGAGGTGCTCAACCGCACGCGGCAGAACGGCGGCCGCATCATCTGCGTCGGCACGACATCCTGCCGGACGCTGGAATCGCTGGCCGAGCCGGACGGCACGTTCACGGAAAAGAGCGCCTGGACGGATATCTTCATCTATCCAGGCTATCAGTTCCGTGCGATGGACGCGCTCATCACGAATTTTCACCTGCCGGAGAGCACGCTCATCATGCTGGTGTCCGCCTTTGCGGGCTATGACCATGTCATGCACGCCTATCACGAGGCCGTAAAGTCGCGTTACAGATTTTTCAGCTTTGGCGACGCTATGTTTATCGAGTAATTTCACATTATTTTTTATTTAGTTAAATGCAATCACGCTTGTGTGGGAGTTTACCATGTTTCAACTGTTAAAAACCGAAGGAAAGGCGCGGCGGGGCGTATTTACCTGCGCGCACGGCACGGTGCAGACGCCCGTGTTCATGAACGTCGGCACGCAGGGCGCCATCAAGGGCGCACTGAGCGCGGCGGACCTCAAGGCCATCGGCTGTCAGGTCGAGCTTTCCAACACCTACCATCTGCATCTGCGCCCCGGCGACCGGCTCGTGCACGATCTGGGCGGCCTGCACCGTTTTATGACGTGGGACGGCCCGATCCTGACGGACTCCGGCGGATTTCAGGTGTTCTCGCTGGCAAGCCTGCGCCGCATTAAAGAGGAGGGCGTGTATTTTGCCTCGCACATTGATGGGCACAAGATCTTCATGGGCCCGGAGGAGAGCATGCAGATCCAGTCGAACCTCGGCTCGGATATCTGCATGGCCTTTGACGAGTGCATCGAAAATCCCGCGCCCTATGACTATGTGGCCCGCTCCGTCGACCGCACCTATCGCTGGCTCGTCCGCTGCAAGGCGGAAAACGCCCGCCTGAATGCGCTGCCGGACACGGTGAACCCGCAGCAGATGCTCTGGGGCATCAATCAGGGCGGCACCTATGCCGACCTGCGCATCCGCCACATGCAGCAGATCGCCGACCTGGACCTTCCGGGCTACGCCATCGGCGGCCTAGCCGTCGGCGAGAGCACGCAGACGATGTACGACATCATCGACGCCGTCGAGCCCTATATGCCGAAGGACAAAACGCGCTATCTCATGGGGGTCGGCACGCCGTCGAACATCATTGAGGGCGTCGCCCGCGGCGTAGACTTCTTCGACTGCGTCATGCCCGCGCGCAATGCGCGCCACGCGAAGCTCTTCACCTGGGAGGGCGCCATCAATCTGAAGAACGCGAAATACGAGCGCGATATGCAGCCCATCGACCCGGCCTGCGACTGCCCGGTCTGCCGCCGCTATTCCCGCGCGTACCTGCGCCATCTGTTCAAGGCAGAAGAAATGCTGGCCATGCGGCTTTCCGTCATGCACAATCTGTATTTTTACAACAAGCTGATGGAGCGCATCCGTCAGGCTCTGGACGAAGGTCGATTTGAGGAATTCCGCCGGACATACTCCGAGCGGCTCGACCGCCGCATCTGAAAAAAATTCAAAATATTTTCCTTGCATTGAGAGCCGTGTGCCTGTATAATAAAAACAATGTGAAAAATTGGAGGAAAATCCTATGGACTACAGCATGATCCTTATTCTTGTCGTTATGGTCGCGGTGTTCTACTTCATGATCATCCGCCCCGAGAAGAAGAAAAAGAAGGAAGAAGAGAACCTTCGCAATTCTCTGAAGGAAGGCGACAAGATCACGACCATCGGCGGCATCGTCGGTAAGATCGTCGACATCAAGGGCGACAACATCGTCATCGAGACCAGCATGGACCGCGTCCGCATGGAGCTGGCCAAGTGGTCTGTTATGACGAATAACACCGCACAGGAGGCTGCGCAGAAGGCCCGCGCCGAGGCGCAGGCTGCCGCCAAGGAGAAGGCCGCCGCCAAGAAGGCCGAAAAGGAACGCAAAAAGAACGAGAAGAAGAACGGCCTGTAAACGGCAATTCCGATCTCAGGATAAAACGGACCTGCCGCAGCGCATGCAGCAGGTCCTTTCTATATTTGGGGGAAACCAAATGGACTATGCAGAGCTGTACCTCTGGGACATCCCGGTCGTCTGGAGCAAGCCGGAAAGCGGGGACCGCGAGCTGATCTCCCTGCGCGACCGCACGCCGCGCATCGCGGCCGAGGGCTGCAACATCGAAGCGCTTATCCACAGCGAGATGGGGCGGCAGATGGTGCTGCAATTTGAAGACTACATCCGCTACGGCGACGAAATGGACCCGGCCTATGTGCAGAAGTGGCACGCGCAGGGTCTGGACAAGCAAGTGATGGGACGCAATGACTTCTATCACCGCTGGGCGCTGTTCACGCCCGTTTCGGCACGAGAAAAAAGCTCCCGCCGCTACCCGCTGCTGTTCGTGCTCCACGGGAGTAGCATGCCGATCAACTGGGAGGAGTGCTCCGGTTTTCTGCCCATCGCAGCGCGCGAGGAGCTGATCGTCTGCATTCCGCAGGATCACTCGCTCCAAAATCTCCTGCGTCTGTATGACATTCTGATGCGGGACTACCCGGTCGACCCCGGCCGCGTGTACTGCACGGGCTATTCGCAGGGGAGCGCGCAGACAAATGCCCTGCTGTTCGCCCGGCCGGAGCTTCTGGCTGCAGCCGCGCCGTGCGGTTGCCTTGCCGGGCCGTTTTCCATGGGGATGGAGCCGGAAGAGCGCGTGCAGCACGCGGCGCAGGTGCGCGTCCCGATCCTGACCGTCTGCGGCCAGCAGGAGGGCCTGTATCTTGTGCCTTATTACAAGGACGCCCCGCAGTGCGGCATGTATGGCGTGCGCCGCACGAACCCGCGCGGACGGGAGACGGCACGCAACCGCCTGCCGGTGCAGGCCCCGAATGCCGCATACAAGGTCGAATCACTGAATCTTCGCCTGCGTTCCTGTAACTGCCCCGAGGTCACGCTCGAGGAGGTCCTCGCCTGTGCGGAGAGCGAGGATATCGTCTGCCGCCGCATCGGCATGCCGTTCTCCAAAACCGAGGTACGGCGCATTTACGGCTGCGACCACTACATCGGCACGGTAACGGACCGCTACGGAGACGACACGCTGCAGATCGTCTCCGTGGACAATTTCCCGCATTGGCCCGCTCCGTCCATGGCGGAGCTTGTGTGGGAATTCCTGCGCCACTATTCGCGCGATACGGAGACCGGCGCTCTGCGGGATGACAGGAAGGCATAAAAAACCGGGGCGGTTGAACCGTCCCGGTCAGCTTGTCAAAAAAGTCCCTTCGGGCCTTTTTCGCCAAGCTGCTTTCAGAAT
>ERZ506950.1041-NODE-1041-length-12237-cov-4.773847_pt1 | contig 12237 bp, 11 predicted proteins | sample MGYA00512897_ERZ506950 | MGnify/ENA metagenome assembly ERZ506950
CGATCTTATCAGCATTCTTGAACGCGATAAAAAGTCTCAGCTTCTTGCAGATTACGATCTGTTGGCCTCTTATATGGATGACTATAAATTCTATTGGGAAAATGAGGCGAGCCTTGTTGTTAACCTGAATCAGGTAAAGAATATAAAACGGAATGCGCTAAAGGACATCCGCACCTATACCGAGCAAATTGAAGAGATACTTTCAGCCAAGAAAAATCTCTTGAAGATGCAATCTGCGTCCAGAAAAATCGGGCAAATTCTTGACCGCTTTGTTCACTACAAATTGGCTCTTCATGTATTTGCGTTATCTGAGTATATGGAAGTCATGCTGTCCAAAAACTTCCAAGCAGAGTACCTGACCAAGATAGAGGACGAAATCAGAGAATACTCCCTGCAGTTTCGTAATCTATATACTGCTTGCTTTGATAAAATCGAAGCCCTGAAAAAAGAGGCTGTTTCGACACAAGCGGCAAGTAAGTTGGCTGCTACATCCCGGGCCGTTGGCAGTTTTATTGGAAAGATTCCGGTTGTGAAAGAAGGACCGGTTGATGAATTCCTAATTGGTGTTGGAGATTCAATCAGCGATGCTGAGAAGAAACGTTTGGAAAAAACACTGACGTTTTTCATTCGGTACAAGGACAGCGGGCTTGCTCCGATTTTTGACCATATTGCTACCATCAATCGCCTGTCCAATTCCCCTGTCGTAATGCTTTGCGATAAAAAGACGGTTTACTTTCAAGATTTGAAAGATGCTGTGTGACGACAAGCAGAATGGAAAAGAACATTGAAATGACAGAAGAAAAAACCAAGCCCCGCTGCCGGTGGTGCAATCTTCGCTTTCAGTGGATCCGGCAGGAAACGAGATCCCGGTCGTTGCGATGGAGACTGTGCCCACTGTCCGCCGCATTATGGATATCGGTACGGACGATGGTACTATGGGCATGGACATGATTGGGGCTGTGAATTGTGCGGCAATGGTTGGTGCAGCGGCAAATGCACATGCGATTAGCATTTTTGTAGTATAATTATTTCATACATCGGAGCGTTCCAATCTTCGGAAAACGAAACAACAGAGACCATAAAGTTTTTAAGCCCATGCAATAAACCGCCCGCTTCGCGCATTACACGGATGACAGGAGATAGAAGCCCATGCTCAGTATGCGGATGACAACTGAATATACCCCGGAAGATCAGCTCCAGCTGCAACAGCTGCTTCTCAGCATTGCCGGAGGGGAGCGTGAAGCGCTGGCAGAGCTGTATCAGCGCACAAAAACGGCCGTGTACGGCCTTGCGCTGTCATACCTCAAAAACGCACACGATGCCCAGGATCTGACCCAGGATGTCTATGTGCAGGTGTGGGACTGCGCGGAGCAGTACCGGCCCGCCGGGTCACCCATGGGCTGGCTGCTGACTGTGTGCCGCAACCTGTGCCTGATGCGTCTGCGGCGCGAAAAGAAAAAAGCCGCACTCAGTGAAGAAGAATGGGACGCCATTCCCGCACAGGCGTGCGGTCTGGATGCAGATGAACGCATTCTGCTGCTGTATGCGCTGGCTGCTCTCGGTGATGAGGAACGGCGCATTGTTCTGCTCCATGCGGTCACAGACATGAAGCACCGGGAAATTGCGGCGCTGCTGGAACTGCCGCTTCCTACCGTCCTGTCAAAATATCACAGAGCATTGAAAAAGATGCGCGTAATTATGGAAGGAGATGACGCCCGATGACTAACAAAAAATTGGAGCAAAGGTTGGCTTCAGCCCTTGAAAAAACTGCGCCAGACGATGTGTGCGGCGTTCTCTCCCGCTGTGAAGTGCGGAAAGGAACGGCGATCAATATGACAACAAAAAAACAGACAAAGAAAATATGGCCCACACTCGTCGCTGCCTGTCTTGCGGTGATACTGCTGGGCGGCGGAGGACTGTTCTATCAGCAGGCGAATGCAGTTGCGTCCGTGGTGTCGCTGGATGTCAATCCCAGCATCGAACTGAAGCTCAGCAGGAGTGAAAAGGTGCTGGCCTGTGTACCACTCAATGATGATGCAAAGACGGTCCTTGCAGATATGGGAGGCGGTGCTGATCTCAAGGGCGCAAAGCTCGATGTTGCGGTGAACGCCATTGTAGGCAGCCTTGTGCGCAACGGCTATCTCGAGAGCATTTCCTCCGCCATCATGATCTCGGTGGAGGATAAGGACACCGCCCGTGCGGAAAAGCTTCAGAGAGAGCTGACCAGCACTGTGGACGGCGTATTGCAGACAAACGATGCAAAGGCATCGGTTCTGACGCAGACGCTGACGCAGGATGCGGAACGGGAGCAGCAGGCGCGGGAAAACAACATTTCCACCGGGAAAGCGGCACTGGTAAACAGCGTCCTTGCCATCAACCCGGAACTGAAGTTTGATGCACTGGCAAAGCTCTCCGTGGAGGAACTGAAGGATCTGGCAGAGGCAGGTTCGCCCGCCATGCCCATCGGTAAAAACAAGGCGATGGACATTGCTGCGGCGGAGTTTGGCAAGGTGTCTTCAGCGGAGATGTTGCACAGTGAAGTCGATCCGGAGCTGGACGAATCCCCTGCACATTATGAGGTGGAGATCACAAACCAGAGCGGCGAGGAGATAACATATAAGATCGATGCTTACTCCGGCGCAGTGATAGCGGTCGAGCGGGAGGCGGCGGACGATGACAAAGCATCTGAGGAACAGCCGGCAAAACCCGCACAGCCTGAAACGGTGCAGGACATTGGCCACGCTAAGGCAACATCCATTGCTCTGAACCACGCCGGTGTGGATGCTAACACCATCTATGACATAAATACGGAATTGGATGTAGAGAACGGCATAATTGTTTATGAAGTCGAGTTCAAGTCTGGTAATATAGAGTACGACTATGAAATTGACGCAGCCACCGGCGCAATCCTCAGGCATGAGACAGAGTTAGACGATTGATATGCTTAATTTCTCTTGACAATGTCCGCAGCAATCTATCGCGATTGCTGCGGACAAATTTTTTGACCATTAGAGGGTAACCGTCAAACGGCCATAAAATAGTCGTCAAAAAATGCCACCGGGATTCGGTGGCATTGCTGAATTTAGAAAATATCGCAGTCCTGGCGATTTCCAAAGAAGTCGTCCAGGGCATCGGCCATGAAAGCCCGCAGGGCATCATCCGACTTGTGTTCGCCCAAATCATAAGCAAAATCACCGGCTCCGAAGTGACGCCCTTTGCGGTCATTACGGACGAATCCACAGGCGTCAAATATCCTCTGGCTGACTATGAGCTGCTGCCCAAGATGGCCATTGTGGACGCGGACATGATGATGAACGCCCCCCGGGGCCTCACCGCCGCCTCCGGTATCAACGCCGTCACCCACGCTTTGGAAGCCTATGCCTCCATCATGGCAACGGACTACACCGATGGCCTGGCCCTGCGCAGCCTGAAGCTGATCTTCGAGAATCTGCCCGCAGCCTATGAACAAGGCGCCAAAGCACCCAGAGCCAGAGAAAACATGGCCAACCACCATGGCCGGGTATGGCCTTCGCCAATGCCTTCCCTGGCGTATGTCACCCCATGGCCCACAAGCTGGGCGCTTTCCACCATCTGCCCCACGGCATTGCAAATGCCCTGCTGATCCGCCAGGTCCTCCGTTTCAATGCCGCCAAAGTTTCCGTGAAAATGGGTGCCTTCTCCCAATATGACCATCCCCATACCCTGTCCAGATACGCCGAGGTGGCCGACTGTCTGAAGCTGGACGGCAATACAGACGAGGAGAAGCTTGAAAAGCTCATCAACGCCATTACGGAACTCATGCACAAAATCGGCATCCACAACGCCATTCGGGAATAAGGTGTTTCCGAAGAGGCCTTCCTGGGCCGTCTGGACGAAATGGTGGAGCAAGCCTTCGACGACCAGTGCACCGGCACCAATCCCCGGTATCCGCTGATGAAGGAGATCAAAGAGATGTACCTGAACGCCTATTACGGCGGATAAGCAGACACACACTCTGCGGAACGGAACCATGGTCATCCGCCAGTTCGCGCCAATACTCTGCTTTCGTAGTCCTTTTTGAAGAGGCAGAAGAATACCTGATGTACCCGCAAGGGGGTATGCCGCAGCCGTTGCCAGCGGAAGCTGGCAACGGCTGCGCAGTATTTCCTGCTTTTGGTGCTGAAGAGCGGGCAGAAAAGATTCACCCTTCAACCGCGCAGATGGCCTCCCAAGTACTTTCAGGCCGTCAGCACACGAAAAAACTCATTTCCCTTCCTGATAATGTGCCACGATTTCCGGTGTAATCGGAATCAACTGACAGTTTTCAATTGCATAGATGATGTCACAGAGCTGCTCAAGATCTTTATAGTGGTGGGATGTCAGGAAAATTGTTTTTCCCTCGGATTTTAGCATTCGGATAATGGATTTTACATCCTGGTAAGTGTGATAATCCAGTGCATTGAAAGGTTCGTCCAGCACCAGAATATCCTGTCCCTCCATAATAGCCTGTGCAAGTCCCAGCTTTTGCTTCATACCAAGGGAATAGTTGCTCACTTTTGTTTTGTTTTCAGGATCAAGACCAACTTTTCCCATTGCTTCCCGGATCTCCGTCTCGGAGATTTTCCCCTGAATATCAGCCAGAAACTTCAAATTCTGAAGGCCGCTGTACATTCCAATGAAACCGGGAGCATTGATAAAGACGCCCACGTTTTCCGGAAAATCTCTGCCGTTTTTACCAAGTTGCTTTCCGCGAATGGACACACTGCCGGAATCCGGCTTCTCGAAACCGAAAAGTATTTTGAACAGAACGGACTTACCGCTTCCATTTGCGCCTACCAGACCGATTGTCTGTCCCTGTTCTACGGACAGCGAAATATTTTCCAGAATCGGTTTTTTCCCGAATCGTTTGGATATATTTTCTACTTCATTATAGAAACGCATAAAGTTTACCTCCCAAGTAAGTTTTTAGAGCCAAGCAATTCCAGCAGACTCAATATAATAGCCAGGCACCCTATCAGAATCATCATCGCCATCCCGGCCGGGATTCCCATGCCGAAGGAATCCCAGTCAACCCTTACTGTTCCGGACAAGCCAAAGGGTAGATAATGTACCCAATTTTGCGGAATTACACACAAAAAATTCCCGGCAAGGATTGCTAAAAAGCCTACTGTAATTTTCCTTGTCAGCAGATAGCAAAAAGCATAACAAGTGTCTGCAGCAGAATATCCAGAAATTTGAAAGCAACACATTCTACTAAAAAGTGTATCGCAATCAGATCCATCCTGCCCGCAAAGATGAGCCCACCTGTCAGTCCTGCCAGGAACCAAAGGACTGGATAGATGGCAATAAAATTGATGACTGTCCTGAGTATTCCATGAAACATCTCTTTTCGGCTGTTCGATCGAACTGATACGAAAGTGGATTGTTCGCTGACGCTGGCCTCTGCAAATACAGCAATCAAATAAAGAGGCGCCGTATTCACCAGCAGCATTTCCAGAAATGCCAGGATATGAAAGGATCCGGTTCCATGGCCAGAGAAAAGGCGATAGACCCATTCTTGCCCGGAGGACAGTTCAGGACCGCTCAGCCCCTTATATACAGTCATTCCCAGCACAACACCGCATAAAATCATGAGATCTTGTTTTTGGAACAGCGCCCTCTGGTAGTACGCCTGAACACCTCTTCTTTTTTGTGATTTTCCTAACAGCTTTCTTTTTGACGGAAAACAGACGCTTCCGATCAAAAACAATGCCAGCAACGCCGCGGTAATTCCAGTAACGAGCCAACAATGTGGTATTCCCAAATTATGATGAAGAATCAGCAGATGGTTGAGTCCCGTAATAGGGAAATCATGAATGCCCGGTACCTTAACCCATAAAATCGAAAGAACATAGAGACCGACCACAGTCCGCAAAGCCTGTTTATGGCCGGCAAAATGAGCTAACCACATGCAAAGACTGGAAATCAGCCAGATTCCAAGAAATAAGTACCCGGTACAACCCGCAAACGCTGTCAGCGGGGAGGAAAACACCTGACTGAGCGCTTCAAAAAGCTCCGCTTCCAAACTCCCGTCAGGAAGCCGCCATCAATCCATCCATTTTTGTGTTGATTGATAGATTGATTCTCTTGTATCTTGATTTATTTCTTATTAGTTAGAGGATGAATTTCAGCCCCGATGGAGGGCACGAAAACCGTCGTCCTGAAATCCGGTTGCGGAACGCTCCGGAGCGTCAGCTTGTCCACCGTCTGAAAAACCGGTGACGGAAAACCCACACATGGAAAATCCTGTTATGGTCAAAGCTCATCTCTCTGCCGCACTTTCAGCAGTTCCCAGATCTCGGCTTGCCGCGCTTTCAGTTCGGCAACGTCGTCTTCATAGCAGCGCCCGGTGCTGTTGATGCGACGGCAAATCTGGTTGATGTTCGAGGCGACTCTGCTGACGGTGGCAGCCAGCTTCTTCTGCTCGGTGTAATCGACCTTGATGATGTAGCCGTCGATCAGCATCTTGCGGGCGTAAGCGCCGAAATTGTGCGTCCCCAACTGGCGCATTTTGTGCTGCACGAGATTCAGCTCCTGCTCGTTCAGGCAGATTTCCTTGCGGATGGGTCGTGCGCGGTCCGGCATGAGAATCACCCCTTCAGGTGCAGCCCGAAGGCACCGTTTTCTTCCAGGATTTCCAGATAGCCGTTGCCGGTGAGTTCAGCAAAAACCGGAGTAACCTTTTCAGGCGGGAGGGTCAGAGCATTTGCAAGTTCCTGAGCACTCAGACCGCCGTCCTCGAAGGTATACAAGAGCGCGCCGGTGAGCTTGGCTTCTGCGGAGAGATTGGTATCCAGCAGGAGACGGGTGGGGACAGCGGTCATGTGAGTGTGGTTGTAGTAAGTGATCATAGTTGTTCTCCTTTCGGTTTTAAAAAAAATTGTTTGAAGGGTGGCTTGAAAACGAAGCTGTTTGCCTTTCACTTTACAACGGACAATTTTCAAGAGAAAAACAGGGGGCAAGAGAGGAATATTTCCCCTTCTATATAACCAACGGACAAAATAAATCTGAGTGTCACGGTTTTGTCTCGCGGTCATTTCCCTCTCTACTTTTCAACGGACATTTTTCACCGAAAACTTGGCACTCTTTTTCAAATTTTTTTTGCTTTCACTGATAGCCCCTCTATCTAACTAAGTGAATCAGCCTCCGGTTTTGTCCCAAACCTCCATAAAAAGTTCGACAGATACTGTAAGCTTGGGTGTTCCTGCGGCAAACAAATCATCTGCTCTAAAACCCCCTTTCACTTTCCAACGGACAAAATGATGCGGTCTGTCACGGTTTCGTCATAACAAGGGCAAAAAAAGAAGCGCCTGCCACTACGACAAGCGCTTTGGTTTTGCATCAATTATTCGAGCAAATCCTCTATATCCCTTTGATCGTATTCAGTTTTCTGCATCAGCCGACAGACACCATCTGCCTCGTCCCGCTGCTGCAAGAGCTGGGCGAACGCCCGATAGAGTGCGGCCTGCCACGCTCGATCACGCCGCGATTCTGCTGCATGGCATCCGCTGCTTTGCGGATGGACAGCCCCTCGGAAAAGCGTTTCCGGAAGAGAGCGGCGTAGTCGTTGAGCACCGTTTTGAGCGACTGCTGGGCAAATGCAAGATCCTCACACATGGCCTGATATGCCTCGCGGTTGGATACGCCGATGTACTGCTTCCGTTCCCGGATGAGCTTGTATCGCCGCAAATCCATCCGGTAGTTTTCACAGATATCCTTGGCGTATTCGTAGTAGGTTCTGCTGCAACGGATGGCGCGCTCCGCGTACTCGTCATCAACATAAGTGAAGGGCTTGCTCTTGGGCTCCGGAAAGCCGTCCTCATACACTTCGCGGACGGTACCTTCGTCGATCTCGCGCCGGGTTTGACGGACGTATTTATCCCGCAGCACACCATCGACTTCGACCTGCTCGCAGAAGGAGGTATACCGGATGAGGTAGTAATGCTCGTTGTCTTCTTTGGAAAAACTGGCGTCCATGCAGACCACGATGGACTCGCCTGTGTCGATGTCCTTCAGCACCCGTACGACGAAAATAGGCTTTCCGTCGTACCGCGTATAAAATCCGGCAAATACACGTTTCTGTGCCACGAATAAGCTCTCCTTCCGGTGATTTTCTTACAGTATAGCACAGATTTCGGCCGAGAGAAAGAGTGGCGTTGGGACGGAGAAAACTGGGATTTGAGAGAATAGCAAGCACAGCCGCTGTCCGTACACGCGGCGATTTTGGGATAATCCCAAGCCCTTATGATGCTGACTTTGAGCGGAAAATAAGAAGCAAAAGTGCTGCCAAGATATACGAACAATCTATGTGTGAGAGTCTTGCACGCAAGCTGTTTTTGAAATAGAGAGTTTCGCAACGCGATGCGAAGCTCTCTTGCCTTGTGATCGAGAAAGATGTATAATAAGAACAATATTTGTAGCCGGAGGTCGAACGGAAATGGCTATTTCGTATAATAAGCTCTGGAAACTGCTCGTTGATAAAAAGATGAGCAAGGCTGATCTACGCAAAGCGGCAGGCATCGCGCCTAATACCATGACCCGGCTGCGGCGGGATGAGGAAGTCACGCTGTCCGTGCTCAATCGGATCTGCGTTGTGTTAGATGTCAATATCAGAGATGTGATGGAATTTACCAATGACGAAAGGGATGGAGAATACGATGGCTGACACAAAACTTTTTAACATAAAGGGCGCAGTAAAAGAATATCAAAGCGGCACTGTCACACTTGAGAAAGAACTTCAGACAGTGATTGAAAATAATATGAATATCTTCTTCGGGGTAACATTTCTTGCCTCTGAGTATCGCACAACGGATGGTGGACGCATGGACAGCATTGGCATTGACGAAAACCATTGCCCTGTCATCTTTGAATACAAGCGGTCTGTGAAGGAGAATGTGATTAACCAAGGTCTATTTTATTTGAACTGGCTTTTGGATCATAAAGATAGTTTCAAAGTGCTTGTAATTGAAAAGCTGGGTTTAAAAGCGGCTAATAACATTGATTGGAGCATGCCGCGAGTTGTATGTGTTGCGGGTGACTTCACAAAATATGATGAGTCTGCAATCAAACAGATGAACCGCAATATTAGCTTGATCCGATATAAGAAATTCGGAGAGGACCTGCTTATGTTCGAGCAAGTCAATGAGAATGTTGTCTCCGCTATTCCTGATAATGAACCCGTCAGCAAAACAAAAGCTACTGATAAAACATTCGATGAGCAGATCAGAAATGCTGACGAGAACATTAGAGTGTTGTACGAAAACCTTTCCAACTATATTCTTAGCCTTGGCGATGATATTAGCGAAAGTCATCTGAAGCTATATGCGGCATTTAAGAAAATCAGAAATGTGGTCACGGTAGTCGCCCAAAAGAAAAAGCTAATTCTGAATTTGCCGCTCGATGTGTCTACTGTATCATTTGAAGAAGGCTTTTCAAGAGATGTTACAAACATCGGTCACTGGGGCTGCGGTGCGGTTGAGCTCTATTTGCAAAGTGGTGCGGATTTCGAGAAGGCAAAGCCTCTAATCGACCGAGCATTTGATGAAAACTAAATTTGAGAATTCCTAACGATCGAAGAAATTGAGGATTTTACTATGTTACATCCCGGTCTATACGAACAAGTCATCAACAGCGCCTTGACGGGCGAGCTTGCGGAGATTCCGGAGGCCCGCAAGTCTGTTGCGCCCATTGACAAGGTGGAAGCCTCCAAGGTGCTGGCGCAGTATCTGGCAGATGTGGTTCAAAAGGGCTTGGATAACGTGCTGGACAACGGCGGGGATATTTCTGCCCAGATCGGGCTGACCAACCAGATCGTTGATCTCATTCAAAATACAACGAAAGAAGCTGACTTTGCCGCACTGGGCGTTGACCGGCGGGCAGAGCAGCTTCTTGCGCTTTTACGGGAGACCGACCCGCGGCTGGCGGTGGGGAAAACGGCGGCGGACATAGAGCGCCCAGAGACATCCATCGCACAAAGCTCACTTTTCACCGGGGCTGTGCATGAGCCACAGATGTTTACCGAGCTCAAAAAGGAAATCGTCTCGGCCGACCGGATCGACATGCTGGTGTCCTTCATCAAATGGAGCGGTCTGCGGCTCATCATGGACGAGCTGCGGGAATTCACGCAAAACGGCGGCGAGCTCCGCATTATCACCACTTCCTACATGGGCGCAACAGATGTGAAGGCCATTGAGGAGCTTCGAAAGCTGCCCAATACGCAGATCAAGGTCAGCTACAACACCAAGACGACCCGTCTCCACGCTAAGGCATATATCTTTTGCCGAGAAACAAGCTTCACGACGGCTTATGTGGGCTCGTCCAACCTGTCCAATGCAGCATTGACCAGCGGCCTTGAATGGAACACCAAGGTAACGCGGCGCGACCTGCCCGAAACCATCGACAAGATCGCCGCTACCTTCGAGTATTACTGGAATGACCGCGAATTTGAATACTACGCGGAGGATCAGCGAGAGCGCTTGGCGCGGGCGCTGAAAGCGGAAAAATATTTCGGCACTAACAATGCCGACGTCTACACCATGGACATCAACCCCTATTCCTACCAGCAGGAGATTCTGGACAAGCTGGAGGCAGAGCGCACTGTCCGTGGCTATACGCGCAATCTGGTGGTGGCGGCCACCGGTACCGGCAAGACGGTCATCTCTGCACTGGACTACAAGCGCTTCCGCAAGCAGAATCCGGATAGACCCTGTCACCTGCTGTTTGTGGCGCACCGGGAGGAAATCCTCAAGCAGAGCTTGTACACCTTCCGCGCTGTGCTCAAGGACGCAAACTTTGGTGAGCTGTTTGTGGGCAACTATAAGCCGGAGAGCATCGACAACCTGTTTCTGTCCATTCAGACTTTCAACTCACAGAGCTTCACGGAAAAGACGAGTCCCGATTTTTACGATTACATCATCGTGGACGAATTCCACCATGCTGCCGCGCCGACTTATCAGAAGTTGTTGTCCTACTACCGGCCGCGCATCCTGCTGGGCTTGACCGCTACTCCGGAGCGTATGGACGGCAAGAGCATCCTGCCGTACTTCCATAACCGCATTGCAGCGGAGATCCGTCTACCGGAAGCCATTGACCGAAAGCTCCTGTGCCCGTTCCAATATTTTGGCGTTACCGATACGGTGGATCTGGATGCGCTCAAATGGTCTGCCGGTGGCTACCAAAAGAGCGAGCTGGAGCACATCTACACGTTCAGCGGGGAGGTTGCCAACCGCCGCGCCGACCATGTGGTGACGGCACTGCTGAAATATGTGACGGACATTGACGAGGTGAAGGGCCTCGGCTTCTGCGTGACGGTCGATCACGCGGAATTTATGTGCCGTTATTTCAACGACCACAACATCCCGTCTATGTGCCTCACCGGGCAATCTTCGGACGAGGAAAGAGCGGCGGCCAAGCGGCGCTTGGTGTCCGGCGATGTGCGGTTCATCTTCGTCGTGGACATCTACAACGAGGGCGTGGATATTCCGGAAGTCAATACGGTCCTGTTCCTGCGCCCCACCGAATCCCTGACGATCTTCTTGCAGCAGCTGGGACGTGGTCTGCGTCTATCCGAGGACAAGGAATGCCTGACCGTGCTGGACTTCATCGGTCAAGCGAATCGGAAGTACAATTTTGAGGACAAATTCGCGGCGCTGCTGTCAAATACAACACGCAGTGTGAGCCGTGAGATCAAGGACGGTTTTGTATTCGTTCCCAAGGGCTGTTATATCCAGTTGGAGGAAAAAGCCGCGAAGTACGTACTGGATAACATCCGTGCATCCTATGGCAATACCGCTGGCTTGGTGGCTCGCGCAGCCTCCTTCACGGAGGACAGCGGGCTGGAGCTGACACTCAAAAATTTCTTGGATTACTACCATCTTGACCCACGGGCGATCTACAAGTTTTCCTCCTTCTCGCGCATTTGCGCCAGAGCGGATGCCATCGAGGACTTTTCGGAGCCGCTGGAGGACATCCTGACCAAAGCGTTTGCAAAGCTTGCTGTAGCTGATTCCCGCCGCTGGATTTCGTTCCTGATGGATGTTCTTCCGCGTTTGGACAACCTTGATTTTACAGTGCTTCCGGATGTGGAAAAGCGGATGATGCAGATGTTCTATGTCACCGTCTGGGGCAAGACTGTGGAGAACTGGGACGACGAAGAGGTGCTTAGTAACCTCTATGCCCTGTCTGACAGCACAGAGATCGGAAGAGCGTCGTGTAGGGAAA
>ERZ506950.1054-NODE-1054-length-12046-cov-7.364190_pt1 | contig 12046 bp, 9 predicted proteins | sample MGYA00512897_ERZ506950 | MGnify/ENA metagenome assembly ERZ506950
AATGGAGAACAACATCGACGCCGACCGCGCCGGTGTCGTGAAGCAGATTCTCGTGCAGCAGGGCGCTACGGTCATGGAAGGCGACGTTTTAATCGTAATCGGGTAGGACTATGTGGAATGCATTGACTTCCAGCTCCAATTTCGTGCTGGAAAGCCTTGAAACCTTTGCCGAATCGACGGGCGTGGCCGGTCTGATAGCCAACATGGGGTGGGGCAGTCTGATTATGATCTGTGTGGCCTTCTTTCTGCTGTACCTGGCCATCAAACATAAGTTCGAACCGCTGCTGCTGCTGACCATCGCGTTCGGCATGCTGCTGACGAACCTTCCCGGAGCGAACCTCTACCATACGGAACTTTTTGCCGGGGGGCACGTCCACTGGGATATTTTCGTCGCCCAGGCGGGACTCCTCGATTACCTCTATCTGGGCGTGAAGCTCGGCATCTATCCCTGCCTTATCTTCGTGGGCGTGGGCGCCATGACCGACTTCGGCCCGCTGATCGCCAACCCCAAGAGCTTCCTGCTGGGAGCCGCGGCGCAGCTTGGTATTTTCCTCACGTTCATCGGCGCTTATGCGCTCGGATTCTCGCCAGCCGAGGCCGGTTCGATCGGCATCATCGGCGGCGCCGACGGTCCCACGTCGATCTACCTGACCGCGATTCTGGCTCCCGAGCTGCTCGGCCCGATCGCCGTGGCCGCCTACTCCTACATGGCCCTCGTGCCTGTGATCCAGCCGCCGATCATGCGCATGCTGACCACCGAGAAGGAGCGTAAGATCAAGATGCGCCAGCTGCGTCCGGTGTCGAAGACCGAGAAGATCCTCTTCCCGCTGATCATCACCGTGATCATCGCGCTGCTGCTGCCGTCGGCCGCTCCGCTCGTCGGCTGTCTCATGCTGGGCAACCTGATGAAGGAGTGCGGCGTGGTGGACCGTCTGTCGAAGACGGTGCAGAACGAACTGATGAACATTGTCGTCATCTTCCTGGGTCTCACGGTGGGAGCTACGGCTACGGCCGAGGCGTTCCTCAATCCGCGGACGCTGTTCATCCTCGTGCTGGGCGTGATCGCCTTCGCGATGGGAACCGCCGGCGGCGTGCTGCTCGCCAAGGTGATGAACTTCTTCTCGAAGGGCGACAACAAGATCAATCCGCTGATCGGTTCGGCCGGCGTTTCGGCCGTCCCGATGGCCGCCCGCGTGTCGCAGACCGAGGGCCAGAAGGCCGATCCCTCGAACTTCCTGCTGATGCACGCCATGGGTCCCAACGTGGCCGGCGTGGTCGGTTCGGCGGTCGCCGCGGGCATTCTGCTTTCGTTCCTCGGATAGGGAATCGCGTTCCGGGCCGCACGGCCCGATACGGTTGCAAGAGGGTTTCGGTTCGCCGGACCCTCTTTTTTGCGCCTGTGCCGTTGCAAGTCTCGCATTTTTCGCTATATTTATGAAACCTAAAACTCCTGCCTTATTATGAAACGCTTGTTTATGGTGCTTTTCGGCCTTGCGTCGCTGCATGCGGCTGCGACCGCCGCGAAAACCGCCGGAGAGGAAAAGACCCCCGGAAAAAACGCCGGTGCGGCGGCCAGCCTTTGGCCCGAAAAGATGGACCCCTCTTTTCAGGGAAGCCGTCCGGAATGCTTCAAAATCTGGGTGATCCGCAACCTGCGGTTTCCGGCCGATCGCTACGATGTCGGGGATGAGGCGAAGGTTGAAGTTGTGTTCGCCATCGACAAAAACGGGACGCTGACCGATCTGAAGGTCACGCATTGCGAGGAGCGGCATTTTGCCGACCGGCTCTGCAAGACGATCGCCCTGTCGCCGAAATGGTCGCCCGGACGGACGAAGGGGAAACCTGTAAAAACGGAGCTGGAGATGCGATTCGTCTTCCGGCTGGTCGCCCCTCCTGCGGGACAGGAGGAGCTGGGGCTTTGCGCCGAGGAGTGCGACATCCATACGACGGCCGATAGGATGCCCCTGTTCTGCGGCGGCGGTCCGGACGGGTTTCGTGCGTGGGTGCAGCGGCAGGTCGACAGTCTGATGGGTCCGGGTGCGCTCACGGAGCCGCGGAAACTGATCCTGCGGTTTGTCGTCGGAAAGGACGGGCGGGTGACTCCTGCCCCCAAACCGAAATACCGGGACGAGGATGCTTTGGAACAGACGGTGCGTCAGGCCATTGCCGCGGCTCCTGCGTGGACTCCGGCGACGATTGACGGAGAGCGGGTTCGTTTCGGGGTCTCGATGCCGGTCGCCTTCGGTCCCGGGGCCGCCGGAGCGGAATACAGCGATAAGGACGCTTACCGGGTGGTCGAGGTCATGCCGAAGTTCTTCGGAGGCGGGCTGGATAAATTCCGGAGTTGGGTGATGGCTGAAGTGAGGTACCCGTCGGACATGCTGAAACGGGGCGTGCAGGGGCGTGTGGTCGCGGCATTCGTCGTCGACAAGGAGGGGCGGATTACGATGGTGGAGATTCTCGAGTCGCCGCATCCGCAATTTTCGGAAGCGGTCGCTCGTGTGCTTGGACGTGCGCCGCGGTGGACGCCGGCCGGAACCGGGGTTCATCCCGTTCGTATTGACACAGCCGCCCGCCTGCCGCCTGCCTGCCAAGGGCGCCCGCTAACGCCGCGCTCCTGCTTCGGAATGCCGCAACTCTCCTGAATACGGGGCCGTTGCGGTTTTTTTGCGCGGTTTTCGATTTTGATTTTCATTTGTTTTTGCAGATCAGAAACTTTTTCGTACCTTTGCGCACCCGCAATGTGCGGGGAACGGATTACAATAAGTTAAATTAAACGTAAAAACAGTGGATTCATTAAGCTACAAGACTATCTCGGCGAACGCTGCGACCGTCACCAAGGAATGGGTGGTGATCGACGCTACGAACGAGGTATTGGGACGTCTTGCATCGCAGGTCGCGAAGATCCTCCGAGGCAAGAACAAGCCCAGCTACACACCCCACGTCGACTGTGGTGACTACGTCATCGTCATCAACGCGGAGAAGGTGAAGCTCACGGGCAACAAAATGACCGACAAGGTCTACACGCGTCACACCGGATACCCCGGCGGCCAGCGTTTCGCTACGCCTGCCGACTATCTGGCAAAGAAACCGACCTTCCTCATCGAGAAGGCCGTCAAAGGCATGCTGCCCAAGACCCGTCTGGGCGACAAGCTGCTGTCGAACCTGAAGGTCTATGCCGGCGCAGAGCATCCCCACGCCGCACAGAACCCGAAGACTATTAAATTAAACGAGATTAAGTAAGAGTTATGGAAGTTGTAAACACCGTAGGTCGTCGTAAGGCCGCTGTGGCTCGCGTATACGTGAAGCCGGGCAAGGGTCAGATTACAATCAACCGCAAAGCGCTTGAAGTTTACTTCCCGCTCGAAATTCTCCAGTACCAGGTGAAGCAGCCCCTGCTGGCCACCAACACGGCGGAGAATTACGACATCGTCATCAACCTCGATGGCGGTGGTATTACGGGACAGGCTTCGGCCGCTCGTCTGGGCATCGCACGCGCACTGTGCGAAATCGACGCGGAGATGCGTCCGGTGCTGAAGAAGGCCGGATTCCTCACGCGCGATTCCCGCGAGGTTGAGCGTAAGAAGCCCGGTCAGCCCGGTGCACGCCGCAAGTTCCAGTTCAGCAAGCGTTAATACGCACGACCGGAATTTCGGCAACGCACGGCGACGGTTCTCAAACCACATGGATACTTATTATATATTGGGAATTTTTCATTTTTAATTCTTAATTTTTAATTAGTCTACTATCTGGTTGCCGCGCCGCGGAAAACTCCCCGGGACCGGCCAGGCCGCTACCCGGAGGGTTGAAGAAAAGAGAATTAAAATTAATCAACGAATTGAATTAAAATGTCACGTACAGATTTTAATACATTATTGGAAGCCGGTGCGCACTTCGGTCACCTGAAGCGCAAATGGAACCCCAAAATGGCTCCTTACATCTTCATGGAGAAGAACGGCATCCACATCATCGACCTGCACAAAACCGTCCTGAAGATCGATGAGGCTGCTGCGGCCATCAAGCAGATCGCCAAGAGCGGTCGCCGCGTGCTGTTCGTAGCGACCAAGAAACAGGCCAAGGACATTGTTGCCGAAAAGGTGGCAGCCGTCGGTATGCCTTACGTCACCGAGCGTTGGGCCGGCGGTATGCTGACAAACTTCCCCACCATACGTAAAGCCGTCAAGAAAATGTCCACCATCGACAAGATGGCGACCGACGGCACGTTCGATAATTTCTCCAAGCGCGAAAAACTCCAGATCTCCCGCCAGCGTGCGAAACTGGAGAAGAACCTCGGCTCGATCGCCGACCTGACGCGTCTTCCGGCGGCTCTGTTCGTCGTCGACGTACAGAAGGAGGCCAACGCCGTGAAGGAGGCCAAACGCCTCAGCATCCCCGTATTTGCAATGGTAGACACTTGTTGTGATCCGACCGACATTGATTACGTTATCCCTGCAAATGACGATGCCACCAAGTCGATCGCCGTGGTTCTCGAAGCCATGTGCGCCGCTATCGCCGAGGGCACCGAGGAGCGCAAGCTCGAAAAGGAGAAGGAGGCACAGGAGGCTGACGCCGAGGGTGCAACCGTTAAGAAGGAGGGCAAGCCCCGCATCAAGAAGGCCGTGAAGGCTGCGATCGATGCCGAGGAGGCTGCCGTGGCAGAGGTTGTCGCCGCTGTCGAGACTCCCTACGAGGAGCCTGCTGCCGCTCCCGCAGAAGCAGCCGAGACCGCCGAGGAAAAGGCAGAATAATTGTATTTACGAACCTTATAGAGAAAGGACAAGATTATGGAAATCAAAGCTGCTGATGTAATGAAGCTCCGCAAGATGACCGGCGCCGGTATGATGGACTGCAAGAAGGCCCTCATCGAAGCTGAAGGTGATTTTGCCCGCGCTCAGGACATTATCCGCGAGAAAGGTAAGCTCATCGTCGCCAAGCGCGCCGACCGCACCGCTACCGAGGGTGTCGTCGTTACGAAGATCGTAGGCCAGAAGGCTTACATCCTCTGCCTGGCGTGCGAGACCGACTTCGTGGCCCAGAACTCCGAGTATTCGGCTTCGGCAGAGGCCATGCTGGAGGTCGCCGTGAAGAACGACGCTGCCGACCGCGATGCGCTGATGGCTGCGAAAAACGCAGAGGGCCGCACCGTCGAGGAGATGGTGACCGAGAAATCGGGTCAGACGGGCGAGAAGATCGAGCTGGCTTACTACGGCCGCATCGAGGCTCCCTACTGCGCCGCTTACGTGCACTTCAACAAGAAGCTGGGTACGATCCTGGGCTTCAACAAGGAGATTCCCGCCGAGGTCGCACACACCGTGACCATGCAGGCTACGGCCATGGCTCCCGTTTCGATCTCGGAGGCGGACTGCCCCGCAGAGGTTGTGGAGCACGAGCGCAAGATCGCCGTGGAGGCCATGAAGCAGGACCCCAAGAACGCCAACAAACCCGAGGCCATTCTGGAGAAGATCGCCGAAGGCAAGATGCGCAAGTTCTTCGAGGAGAACACGCTGCTGGCCCAGCCGGTGGTAGGCGAGAAGGAGTCGATCGCCGACTACATCCACAAGGCCGACAAGGATGCCACGGTCGTGGCTTACAAGCGGTTCGCTCTGGGCGAATAGTCCAGGCCGATTTATGTGAAAACAGACCGGAGCGATCCGGTCTGTTTTTTTTGTTGCCATTTGCGGCTCTCCGCAGGAACCACGGCGGATATTTCCGCACATCCCTCGAAATCCCCGGACGGGACGCACTCTGGCGTTACCCGTCCGGGGATTTTCTCTCCCGGTCTCTTCCGTGGGCTGTCGTAAAAAAGCAGGGCTGTCGAAAGCCCTGCCTTTTTCATTTCCAGCCCGAATGCCAGAGCACGCGCAGCACCTGCCGCCGCAGCCAAGGCGGGATCGCGAGCCAGAGGCGCGACCGGAGCTGCCAGCCGGGGGAGTCGCAGCTGACGACGCGGCCCGAGGCGCGGATGACCCGGACAGCGATGCCGGCGACGTCGCGTGTCGTGCACTGTTCCGTGATGCGGTAATTCCCGTCGCCCGCGAGTGTGAGGCGCTCGCCGTCGCGGCGGACGATGCGGTGGAGGATGTGGCGGCCGCAGCAGCGGAACAGCACCACGTCGCCCGGTTGCAGGCGCGCGGGGTCGGCGCAGGGCGTCAGCACGACCTGGTCGCGCTCGCTGCGCAGCAGGGGCCGCATGCTGTGGCCCTTCATGCGGATCTGAACCTCGCGGCCTTCGGCGAGCATCGCCTCGACCTCGGCGAAGAAGAGTTGGTTGGGGAGCAGGATCATAGCGTCGCGTCGTTGAAAACCGTTCGGCAGGCGAGCTGCGCCGCCGCCGCGTCGGGCAGGCACTCCAGGTGGTAGACGGGAACCTGTGCGATCAGCCGGGAGAGCAGGCCGCAGGTGTCGTCCGAAAGCCGTTCGTCGCGGGCGAAGGCCGGGGGTGCGGAGGGGAGCAACGCTCCGATGGACTCGATCGGCCGCAGGCGGCGGATGCGGTTGTGCGGGGCTTGCGAGAGCCGTACGACGGCGGCTATCGGGCAGCTCTCGTTGCGGTAGCAGGGCGTTTTGCCGCTCCACGGCGATCCGTGGACGAGGGCTTCGCTGTCCGTGGCCCGGATGATCGGACTGTCGTCGTTGAGCAGTTCCGCACCCGGGATATGCTCCCGCCACAGCCGCGTGTGGGTGCTTTTGCCTGTTCCCGATTCGCCGAGGAACAGCACTCCCCGGCCGCGGTAGCGGATCACCGAGGAGTGGAAGGCCACGGCTCCGAGGGGCAGCGCCGCGATGTTGAAAAGGATCCAGACCCCGAACCGGAACAGCGCGGGATTGTGTCCGGGGGTGATGTCGCTACGGGCCGCCGCCGCGCCGTAGGCCATGCGGTAGCGGGCCGGGGCGCTGCCGTCGCGGGGCGTCATTTCGAGCAGGTAGCCCGCCGCGTCGGTCCCGAAACGGCAGTCGGCGTCGGCGTCGGGAAACTCGAAGATGTCGAGTTCGCGGTAATCGGCTTCGGCCGGAATCCGGGGGACGATTTCCAGCGCGAGGTCCGCAGGGCCGGCGCCGAGTGTCAGGAACGGGCGCAGGGCCCGGGTGAAATGCTCTCCCGTGCAGGCGTCGGGCAGGGAGACGCGGATATTGGCGATCGTATAATTCATAAAGCGGTTGTTAGCGTTCATTTTTTTTCGCGCCGGCGGTGCAAGGATATACTCTGCCGTACGAGCCGGGTGAATCGTAGGCCCTCTCCCTCGCTGGGAGTGGGTCGCGGCTGGCAGATGGGAATAAGGGACGGCTTCCGGTTCTTCATCTTATTTTTCCAGCGTTATGATTCGGTCGCAGTATTCGAGCGAGGTTTCGCGGTGGGCGATCACCAGCAGCGTAAGGCCCGGATTCCGTGCGGCGATCGCGGCGATCGAACGGTTGATCTCCCCTTCGGTGCGGCTGTCGAGCGCCGAGGTCGCCTCGTCGAAGAAAAGCACGTCGGCGCGGCGGTAGAGGGCGCGTGCGATGCCGATGCGCTGCCGCTGTCCGCCCGAGAGGCGGCTGCCGCATTCGCCGACGGGGGTGTCGATCCCCAGGGGCAGCGAAGCGATGAATTCGCCCAGCTGGGCCGCTTCGAGGGCTTCGGTGACCCGCCGGCGGTTGATTTCGGCGGCCGGGACGCCCGGTGCGACGTTGGCCGCGAATGTTCCGTCGGTGAGGAACAGACGCTGCGAGACATAGCCGATGCGGTTCTGCCATGCCCGGCGGTTTGCGGCGGTGAGGGGCGTGCCGTCGACGGCGATTTCTCCCGACGTGGGTTCGTAAAGGCCCAGCAGGAGGTTGAAAAGGGTGGTCTTGCCTGCGCCCGACGCCCCGCGGATGCCGATGCGTTCGCCCTTGCGGATGGTCAGCGTGAGGCCGTGGAAAAGCTCCCGGCTCTCTTCGGTGAAGCGGAACGAGAGGTTGCGGACCGAGATTTCGCGCTCGAAGGGCAGCGTTTCGTGCGTCGGGACCCCGGGGTGCGCGGAGGCCGGCTCGTGGAGGGCCGCTTCGCGCAGGATGGGGATGGTGTAGCGGTTGTAGCGGATCGTGGCCCAGCCCGACATGATGCCGCGCACGGAGGGCATCAGCCGCAGAGCCGCCACGGCGAAGACGCCGAACAGCAGCTGCGACTGCCCGCCGCCGAAGCTCACGGCCGCCAGCAGGGCCATGCCCACGGCAAGCCCGATCTCGGTGAAGAGTTGGGGCAGCTGGCCGATGTCGGCCTCGCGCGAGCGGGTGCGCACCACTTCGTCCATCGTGCGGTCGAAGGCGCGGAGCATCCCCGGGAAGGCGTCGCTCAACTCGATGTCGGCGTATCCCCGGAAGGTCTCGGCCACGAGGCGCGACTTCTCGCGCTGGGCGCGGTTCTCCTGTTCGCCGTAACGGTTGATGCGGTTGCGGACCAGCGCGTAGTAGAGCCACACCGCGGGGAGGAAGATCACGACGGAGAGCAGCGCCGCGAGGGGCGTGTAGAGAGCCAGCGAGGCGAACAGCAGGACGAAGAGCATCGCCTCGGCGATCATCGCGGCGGCGGGGCGCAGGACCCCGGCGGCGAATGCCAGGCAGACGACGTTGACGTTGCGCGCCAGCACCGAGGAGTTCGAATTGTTGATGAAGGCCAGACCCCGGTCGTGGTAGGCGATGTAGAGGCGGCGCGAAAGGGTGCGGTAGAGGTCGTAGATGTAGCGGCGTTCGGCGCGTGCCAGCAGGAAGTTGACGCCGCATTTGAGGACGATGAACCCCACGACGGCCCCGCAGACCGCGAGTGCGAACGTGCGCGGCGAGGCGACGCCCGACCAGACGTAGACCGTCGCCAGCGGCCCGTCGCCCTCGAATCCCGCGGGGTCGAGCACCAGCGTCAGCACCGGCAGCAGGGCCGCGAGTCCCGCCAGGTTCAGCACGGCGCGCAGCACGAGGGTCGCGGCGATGCGGAGACCCCGGCGGCGGAATGCGGCGGGAAGGCTTCGGAGGATGCTTCTCATGGCTCCACTTTTTCGATTTTACCCAGTTTCACATACCACAGATACCCCTCGGCCGGGGCATAACCCATTTCGCCCAGCAGGCGGAGGTATTCGCGCATCTGCCGGCGGTGGCGTTCGGCGTCGCGCAGGCCGAACTTGTAGTCGACGACGACGACCCGGCGTCCGTCGATCATCACGCGGTCGGGACGCCGCGTCGACCCTCTGCCGGGGATGATGATTTCGTTTTCGTTGCGCACGCGCTCCCAGCCTCCGCCGAACCATTCGCGCACCTCGGGGTGTTCCAAGGCCCGGGCGATCATCTGCCGCAGGGTCGCGGCATCGGCTTCGGACAGCGTGCCGTCGGCCTGCATGCCGCGCACGGCCTCGTGGATTCCGGCCTCGTCGTCGGCCTGCTCGAAGGCCCTGTGCATCAGGATGCCGAGGTTCCGGGGCGAGAGCTCGACCTCGCCGCCGTCCTCGAAATAGCGTTGCGAGGGGAGCCGCAGCCGCAGGTCAGCCTGCGCCGTGGGGTACTCCTCCAGAATGACGTGCTCGGCCTCGGAGTGTTTCGAACCGCCCGCGACGGGGCCCGCGAACTCCCCGAAAGCGAAGTGTTCGCCCGCTTCGTCGATGGTGCAGCTGCCTTCGAAGTCGCCCAGCAGGGCCTTGTCGCCGTCGGTTGCGATGCTCTGGAGCAGCAGCCCCCCGACCGTGCGGCCGCCCTTCTGCGGGATGAAGATGTGCAGCGACTCGGCGGCGCGCGTGAGGGCCACGTACAGCAGGTTGACGTTGTCGACGTGGGCGTAGACCAGCTCGCGGTAGTACTCCGACGAGAAGCCCGATTCGGCCATCGCCTTCTTGTACCTCACCGGGAAGCGGCCGATCGCTTCGGCCCCGTCGCCGCGGGCCTCGGCCCAGACGATGTTCTGCACCGTGCCGCTCGACTTGGGGTCCGGCGACCACGAGCAGTAGGGGATGAGCACGGCCCGCTTTTCAAGCCCCTTGGCCTTGTGGATGGTGGTGATCTCGACCGTCGTGGCGCTCTCCTCGACCGACAGCGAGCGGTTTTTGCCCGTCTCCTCCCACCAGCGGAGGAACAGCGCTATGTCGGCGATTTTCGTCGCGCAGAACGAGATGATCTGCTCGTGGATGGCCTGGAGGTAGGCCGTCTGCCGACGGTCGCCTTGCAGGGCGTGCCGCATGACGATCCGCTCGAACGCCTCCTCGGGCGACAGGAGCCGCACCGAGCGGAAAAAATCGCGTTCCGAATCGTCGAGCGGCCGGTCGAACGGGCGGCCGAGGTAGTGGTTGTAGACGGCGCGCGAGAGCGAGTCGTCGGGGTTGAGCGCCAGCCGCAGGGCCGCGGCGATGAACGAGCTGACGGGGGCGTTGCCCACGATCAGAGCCTCCTGGGTCATCACGTCGAAACGGTAGCGCGGGTCCTCGTTGCGGCGTTTGAAGTCGAGCAGTTCGGCGGCGACCTTCGCGCCGTCGGTGGCCCCGCGCACGAGGATCATAATGTCGCACGGCCGGAATCCCTTGTCGATCAGCGCGCAGATGCGCTCCACGACGGGCGGCCGCTCGGCGAAGGTCTCGACCGAGACGTAGCCCGGGTGTTCGGCCTTGCGGCGCGGGAGCTGGGCATGTCCGCGGTAGGCGTCGGCGAGGGTGTCGCGCAGCGCGGCGGCCTCCGCGGGATCGACGGAACCCTCCTCGGAGGCCTTTGCGAGGGTTTCGTTCAGCGCACGGTTGTCCGCGGCGACGATCCGTTCGATGATGCGGTTGTTGAAGGCGACCACCGCAGGGAGGCTCCGCCAGTTCTCCCGCAGCACCTCGACTTGGGTGTCGCCCGCGCCCAGCGCCTGCTGGGCCTCGCCGTGGAGGATTTTCCAGTCGCCGCCCCGCCAGCGGTAGATCGACTGCTTGATGTCGCCCACGATCAGCACCGAGGTCTCCTCCGACTGCGCCATGGCGTTTTGCAGCAGGGGCAGGAAGTTTTCCCACTCCTTCAGGGAGGTGTCCTGGAATTCGTCGATCATAAAACGCTCGAAACGGTTGCCCACCTTCTCGTAGATGAACGGCGCGTCGTTGTGGCCGATGAACTCCGAGAGGACGTATTTGGTTTCCGAGAGGAGCATCATGTTCTGCTCGTCGCACAGCTGCTGCACCCGCTTGTAGAGGTCCGACAGCAGGGCGAAGCTGCGGTAGTTCTCCTTCAGCAGGTCGCAGGTGTTCCAGCTCTTGCGGTTGGCGTCGTAGATGTCGCACATTTCGTGCAGCAGGGGTTGCAGCTCGGGGGCCAGCGCCTGCGCGGGCGATCCCTTGGCGCCCCAGCCCTCGGGCGCGGCGGCCATCTTGGCCACCGTCGCGCCGTAGGGTTTCAGTTCGCCCGCGGCGACGGTGAAGAAATAATTGGCGAAGCTGCGGCTCTTGCCCGAAAAGTCGGCGGCCGTAAGTCCGGCCCGGGAGATGATCGCAACGGCCCGGGCGGCGGTCTGCTGCAATTGCTTTTTGGTCGCCTCGGCCTGCGCCGCGGCGCGCGATACGATCCGGCCCAGTTCCTCGCGCGACCGCGGCACCGACAGCGCGTCCTTGTTCTTTTCCTTGAACAACTCGCCGCCGAGCGAAAGGATGCCGTCGCGGATGTCCCATTTGCGGCCTTCGTCGATGCGCTCCTGCACGAACTCCGTGAGCCAGCGTTGCAGGTCGCGGTCGACGGTGATCTGCTCGATGAGCGTGTCGGCGCCCTTCGACAGCACCGACGCCGTCTCGATCTCGACGTTGTAATTGAGGTCGATGCCCAGCTCCTTGATGAAGGCCCGCAGGATGCGCTGGAAGAAGGTGTCGATCGTCAGCACCGTGAAGCGCGAGTAGTCGTGCAGGATTTTCGAACGCACCTCGGCGGCGCGTTTGCGCACCGAACGCTCGTCGAGCGACAGCTCGCGGCAGAGGTTTTCCAGATAGGGGCTTGCGCCTCCCGAGGCCAGACGGTGGATCTCCTTCAGGATGCGCGATTTCATCTCCTCGGTGGCCTTGTTGGTGAAGGTCACGGCGAGGATGTGGCGGTA
>ERZ506950.1057-NODE-1057-length-11998-cov-3.997907_pt1 | contig 11998 bp, 10 predicted proteins | sample MGYA00512897_ERZ506950 | MGnify/ENA metagenome assembly ERZ506950
GATCTCCTACCGAAAGCATCGCCAGCTTCGCTGCACGCCATTCCGTATTCTATCCACATTTCAATCAGGAAGAATTCAAGCTGAACCTGGAAGAGCTGAAAATCAACCGGAAACAAAAACTCTCTTCCGTCTCCTACGGACAACAGAAGAAGGCAATGCTGGCATACGCCTTTGCCCTGCATACTCCATACATCCTGCTCGACGAACCGACAAACGGGCTAGACATCACCTCCCGCCAAGCCTTGAAACGTATCATCAGCCGCAGCATGGACGATGAAAGCACGCTGCTCATCTCCACCCATCAGGCGCACGACTTCGAGAATCTGCTGGACCATCTCGTCATCCTTGGCAAAGGCGAAATATTACTGAACCGTTCGCTGGACGAAATCAGTAACCGGCTTCTCTTTGCCCGTACGGACATCCTGCCGGCAGAAAGCATTTACAGCGAACAAGACTTGGCAGGCCATTTCTCCATTCTCCCCAACGAGGACGGAGAAGAGAACACACCGGACATCGAGCTGCTGTATAAAGCGATGTTGCAACAACCGGAAAAGATACAGAGCATGTTTCAATGAAAATCCATCATACAAACAGAACTATGAACGCAACTTTTAATCTGAAACGCTTCCTGCTACTGGAACAATATAAAAGGAATGAGACCGGCAGGCACCTGCTTTGGTCGGCAGCCGTCGTATCGTTCATCTGCATCCTGTGCATTCTCTACGACATAAACCGCGGTGGAAGTTATTACGGCAAACATACCTCTGCCACCGAATTCTCCCGCTACGTACTATGGTTTATCCTCATTGCCCCCTGCCTGCTGGAAACAAATTTCAGCAAACGCAACTCTACTCTCGATATACTGCTGCCGGCATCGGCATTCGAGAAGTTCCTGCATATCTGGATAAAATACCTGCTGCTGCTTCCCCTATTCTGCGGTCTACTGATAGCCTGCCTCAAAGGTCTGCTGTCCTTAAGCGGCAGCGAGTTCCTGCAATATTTCGCAACGCACATCACGATGTTCCGGATACACAACACCCAGATACTGACCAATGCAATCCTGCATGCTTCCGCCTTCATCGGCTACTTCGCCTTCAGTCGGCAAGTCCTGCTGAAAAGTTTCACCATCTTTGTAGGCTCCATTGCCGTCTGCATAGGAATTGTAACTTTTGTGGCCTCCCTCATGCCCGAAGCCAGAGCGGACGGATACTGGATAGACAACATTGCCACATGGCCCAACACCAACTATCCGTTGTCGGCCGGTGCACAAGCCATCGTGACTTTCTGCAATTATGCGGCTCCCATCAGTGTGCTGCTCGGTTCATGGGTATCGAGCTACTTCCTGCTCAAAGAAAAACAACTGTAGCCTATGGACTTCAAGACCAACAAACCGATATACCAGCAGATTGTAGATTTCTGTTTCAGCAAGATTCTCACCCGCGAATGGCGGGCAGAAGAGCGGGTGGTATCCGTGAGGGAGCTCTCCACACAACTGGCAGTGAACTCGCGTACCGTGTTGAAGGCCTATGAATACCTCCAGGCAGAGGGCATCATCTACCCGGAACGGGGAATGGGGTTCTACCTCTCCAAAGATGCGGTGAAGAAAGTGATGCGAATACAGAAGAAAGAGTTTTTTGAAAACCAGCTTGCCGACATGTTCCACAGCATGGAGCTGCTCGGCATCAGTATAGAAGAAATAACAGAACGATATAACAAACTTAAAAAAGACGGTTCATGAAGAGATACGCAAAGACTGCATTATGGATTACCTTCGGACTCCTCTTCGGACTTACGATTGTCAAAGTTTCGACACTGATGTACGAGATTTATTCCTTCATGCATTCCTAACTTTCATCGGACAGACGAGGAAAGTATAAACAACTGATATACAAGCTTCAGCATCTTCCCTTAGCGGGAAGAGTGACTTTTGCATCCCTATCCAACAGTAACAGACTAATACAAACGATTATGAAAACCAAACTTTTTTTACTATTGCTTGCCCTCTCCGTACTCCGTACGCAGGCACAGAGCCTCTCCATCAAAGGACGCGTCACGGACACTTCGCAAGAGGCAATTATAGCCGCCAATGTGTCATTATGGACCATAGACTCTACTTTGGTGACCGGAGTAACCTCGGATGCACAAGGCAAGTTCGCCCTCCCTAAAATCAAGGCAGGCGATTACCGCCTTTCCATCTCCTTCATCGGCCTCCAAAGTGAAAACATACTGCTGAAACTGAATAAAAGCCTCGACCTGGGCGATGTACAGTTGCAGGAAGATGCCGTGAGCCTCGGTGAAGTGACGGTATCTGCCAGCAATGTGCTGCAGCGGGTAGACCGGCAAATCATCCTGCCTTCCGAAAGCCAGCTCAAACGCTCGTTCGGTACCTATGACCTGCTGAACAATCTCGGCATTGCCCGTCTGCAAGTGGACAATCTGAGCAACAGCATGAGCGTCAGCGGTGGTGGGGCCGTACAAACCCGTATCAACGGCATTAAAGTGACAGACAAGGAGATAGCGGCCGTCAGAGCCAAAGACGTACTGCGTGTGGAGTTCATCGAAGACCCCGGCAAGCAGTACGGAGACGATGAACTGGGCGCCGTAGTCAACATTATCCTGCGCCGCCGCGAAACGGGCGGTGTTGTGAACTTCCAACTCTCCGATTCGCCCCACACCCTATGGGGAGAGAATTTCCTGAGCGCGAAGTTCAATTACAAGAACTCCGAATGGGGCATCGACTACTTCAACAAGAACGGCAAGTATCACAGCCGCCTCGAATCCCATGAAACCTTCTATCTGGGCGACCGTACCATCGACCGCATCAAGGAAGGCATCGAAGACGAGTCTCCCTCCCTGAGCTTCATCAACAACCTGAATCTGACGTACAATCTGACGAAAGCGGACAAATATGTATTCAATGCCATCTTCCGTAACAACCTCAGCAATGCCCCCTACCAGAATGAGCTGAACAAGATGTGGGCAGCGGGCAGCACGGAGTCCATCTATTCGTACGTCAACAACCACACATCCAGCTACTCTCCGGCGCTCGACCTTTACTTCCAGCATACCCTGCCCCATCAGCAGAGCATCCAGGTGAATGTAACGGGAACGCTCATCCATACCAAGAACAACCGGAAATACAAGGAGTACAAGGACGAGAACGCACCGCTGGCAGACATCCAGACATTGGTGGACGGTGACAAGCGCTCCGTCATTGGCGAAGCCATCTATGAAAAGAACTTCAAGGAGGTGAAGCTGAGCGGCGGTGTCCGCCACTATCAGATGCGGACGGAGAATGAGTATAAAGGTTCCAATCCCACCACTTCGAAGATGGACCAGTCGCAGACATCCGCTTTCTTCGAGGTGCAGGGCAAGGTAAAGGACTTCAGCTATGCGGGCAGCGTAGGCATGACACGTGCCTGGTTCAAGGAGAGCGAGGAAGAGCATGCTTACTATACCTTCACGCCCACCGTGCGGTTGAGCTATAATCTGAAGAAGGCGGGATTCCTGCGCTACCGGTTCAACATCAGTCCTGCCATACCGTCGCTCGGCTCGCTGACGGATGTAGAGCAGGCGATGGATACGATACAGATAGTCCGCGGCAACCCGTTACTGAAAACGTATCAACAGTTCACGAACTCCTTGTCTTACAGCTATTCGAAGAAGCAATTCAACGCCAATCTGAGCGTGCGCCACCAGTATTATGACAATCCCATCATGGAAAGCATCTTCGTGGAGGACGGCAAACTGATACTGAAAGATGAAAACCAGCGGTCGTTCCAAAGCCTGAATGCGGAACTGATGGTCGGCATTAACGGCGCTACGCTGTTCGGGCTGAAGGATTTCCTGACGCTTTATGCTTCGGGAGGATATACGCGCAGTTGGTCGGAAGGTTTGAACTATAGCCATATGTACGATGAATTCTATTACAGCGTGATGGCGCAAGTGCAATATAAAGACTTCTCGCTGCTCGGGCAGTTCCGGAAAGTGCAGAACAATTTCTTCGGCGAAACCATCAAGAAGAACGAAAACCAGACGGCATTCATGGCAATGTACACCCGGCGGAACCTTCAGGCGGGAATCGGCATTATGTTTCCTTTCACCAATAACTATAAAGTGGGAAAAGAAAGAATCAGCAAAGTGGCTCCTTTCCGTTCCGAGACATTCGTCAGGGAGACGGGACAGATGGTCGTACTGCGCATGGGCTATACATTCGAGTTCGGACGCAAGCACAAGGCAGGCAACAAGGGGCTGAACAACAGTGATACGGACAGCGGCATCATCAATATGCAGCGATAACCCATTTCCTCTGTGAAGAGGAAGCCCAACGGAGAGTGGCGGAATTATACGTTATTTTGCTTCATGTATGATTAATTACCTGACCGCCACCTCTCCTGCGGGTATCTCTGTTTAGCGGATGATGGTCACCGTACCTTCCTTCACCTTTTTCTCCTTCACCGGAGCATCGGCGGGAGCATATCCCAGGGCTGCGCAGCCATATACCTTATGGCTCTCGGGTACACCCAGCTTTGTCAAGAAAGCCCGGACATCGGGGTCGTCGCAGGTCTGCCCCAACTGGTTAATCCAGCAGGAACCGATGCCGAGGGACTTGGCTGCAAGGAAAATGTTCTCCAAGGCGCAGGCACAATCCATACCGGCCCACCACTTGTCCGGCTCATTGGAGACAATGACCAACGTGGGGGCATGATAGTAGCAACAATAAGTCTGGCTGTGTCCACGCTCCCGTGTATGGAGGTCGTCACTCTTGGCAAAGGCACCTTTGATTTTATCGTTCAGCTCTTCCAGCACCTCCTTATTCTGGATGGCGGTAAAGTCCACGTCTCCAAATGCATACCACTGGGAGCATAGGTAGCCGCCTCAAGGATAAGGTTCAAATCTTCTGCGGAAACTTGCTGTTCCGTATAGGCACGGACGCTGCGGCGTGCCTTGATGGTTTGTAATGTCTCGTTCATTTGTTTATTTGAGAATTGATAGTTGATAATGCACATCAGTACGTGTTCAGTGGGGCTGTTTCACCGTTTCACCAGCCCAATCTTTACATTCAACTTGAAGTACCAGACGCCGTTCTCGCGCTCCAAGAAGCCGTATTTATCTTTCTCTACGGAACCTTTCTCCAAACGCGTATTCTGATAGAGGAAATCTGCAAAGACCTGCGGACGGGATTTGTGGTAGCAAAGTACCTGCCCGCTGCCGTCCGTCAGGAAGATGCCTTCGACGGCAGAGTCCGTACCGTTATAAATTTTGGCAGGGCGCATGCCGAGGGCAAGTGCCAGCAGGAACTGCTTCATCTTGAACTCGTAGAAGCGGTGCTTGTTTATCAACTCGTCCTTTATCTTCAACGGATTCATCTCCTTGATGCGCTCCGTCAATTCGCTGATGCGGGTGATGCCGTCCAAGTGCATCAAGCGTACCATCTCGGCAAGCATGCGGGGGAAGTGGAGGTCTATCATCAGCAAGTTGCAGCGGAACACGCGGTCGGCAACGTCGGCATACTTCAGCACGCCGCCCAGTCGCTCAATCATCATCATGCGTTCTGCCACTTCCGTAGGAGATTCCGGCAGGGCATTCACCTTGTTCACCGTGGGCACGGCAAACTTGACACCGCTTTGCTCCAGCTTCAGATTCGCCGTGCGCCCTCCGTCCAGCAACGGATTCATCGGGGTAAGACGACAACGGACATTGAAGCCCGTTAGAGGTGCTTCGGGATGCCAGAAGGCAACGGAGAAGTCGGTACGGTCCTCCGTCTTTGCTTCCAGGTCGAAGATATTGACAGCATCCAGGAAAGCTTCCAAGCCTTCAGTCACTTCCACTTCCTCGCCCGAAACGTTCTTCAACAGATGCAGAACCAACTCTGCCGCATCACCAAAGTCTTCGCGGGGGAAACACAGTTCCTCCTTCTCGCCCGGAACAAACGAACCGTCCTTCCCGGTAGTTCCGCTGACAACGCGCACTTCCTGCGCTTCGATATAGTAACGGCGCGTACCGTCATGCTCTTCCCTCTGTATCAAGGCAACAGGCCAGCGCAGGGTTTCGTCTTTTTCAGCTTTCGGTGTACCCAGTGACACGGCTCCATCCGCCAGCAGGCGAAAGAAGGTGTAGAGCTCGCCCAGTTCTCTTTTTGTTGCACTAAATGCCATAAACTTTCTTTTGTTTAAAGGGGGGAGTCAGCCTTTCATAAGAAGTGGTACCGTTTCCGCAAAGAAAACAGTCTGTTCCGAAGGACAAAACAACTTGTTCCGTTAAAGGAAACGAACAACTTCCCTATTGAAAGGGGCTCTTATCCCATTTGTTGTATTATTCAAACCTCAATGTTTCTACTTTCTCCAACCGTGCCCGCAACTTCGGCATCATGGACTGGCGGATACGGAGCGTCATGCGGCAGTCCATATCATACGACTGTTCCAGGATTTCCGGCTCCTCCTCCTTCACTACTCGCATCACATCGTTCATGAAAGGATATTCGAAAAGGAAGGTAACCGTCTCATCCACGGTCTTTTCAATAACGGTGGCGGCAGCAATGGCTTCGGCGGCGGCGGCTTTATAGGCTACAATCAGTCCGCTCGTACCCAATTTGATGCCTCCGAAATAACGCACTACGATAATCAATATATCCGTCAATTCGTTGGAATTGATTTGTCCCAGAATCGGCTTGCCTGCCGTACCCGATGGCTCGCCGTTGTCGTTGGCACGGAAGTCCTTCCGCTCATGGCCCAACATGTAGGCGTAGCACACGTGGCGGGCGTCGTAATATTTCTTCTGGTAAGTTTCCAGATGCGCCTTCACCTCCTCTACTGTACGCACCGGCAGGGCAATAGCAATGAACTTGCTGCGCTTTTCAGTGTAAATGCCCTCGGAAGGGGCAACGATGGTTTTATACGTATCTTCGCTCATGCTGCAAAGATAATGCAAACTGAAGACAGAACTTTCATGCTTGCATGAAAAAGAAATGAAATTTTGTATATACCTTTGCAATTGTACAACTTGTCATCCGAAGCATGACGAAACTATAAAAAACGTATTTATGAAAAAGATAGTAATTGCCCTTGATTCCTTTAAAGGCTGCCTCACCTCGGCAGAAGCCGGAGAAGCTGCCGCCCAAGGGGTACGTGCCGCATGTCCCGAATGCCGGACCATCGTGCTCCCCGTGGCCGACGGTGGAGAAGGCATGCTCGACGTCCTGCTTGCAGCCAGTAACGGAAAACGTATCACCGTCCGTGCCCACGACCCGTTGATGCAACCGTGCGATGCCAGTTACGGCATCTCCGGAGACGGCAATACCGCATTCATAGAGATGGCCGCCATCAGCGGACTGCCTCTGGTTCCTGCCGACAAAAGGAATCCGATGAAAACTACCACCTTCGGAACGGGCGAACTGATACGCGATGCCCTGGAACGGGGATGCCTCCGTTTCGTCATCGGACTTGGAGGGAGCGCCACGAACGATGCCGGTCTGGGAATGCTGCAAGCATTGGGATTCCGTTTCTTCGATAAAGAAGGACACGAAGTGGGAAGCATGAAAAAAGGCATCGCCCTATGCGGTGCCCTTCTATCGGCAATCAGCTCCATTGACAGCTCTTCCGCCCATCCCGCACTGAAAAAGACATGTTTCACGGCGGCGTGTGATGTACGCAATCCTTTCTTCGGTCCCAATGGAGCAGCCCACATATTCGCTCCCCAAAAAGGAGCAGACGCAGATATGGTAAAGGAACTGGATGTTGCTATGCAGCATCTTTCAGACGTCATATTCCACACTACCGGCAAAGACGTATCCTTGCATCCCGGTGCCGGTGCGGCAGGCGGTATGGGGGGCGGTCTCTACGCATTTCTGGATGCACAGTTGAAACCCGGCATAGAGCTTCTTTTGGAAACTCTGGACTTTGCAGAAAAGATTAAGGATGCCGACCTCCTCATCACCGGAGAAGGGAAATCGGACCGGCAGACTCTTATGGGGAAAGTACCTTCGGGCATCTTGCAGGAAGCAAGAAGGCAACATATTCCCGTCATCCTGCTGGCAGGAGCGATAGAGGATGCCGGGATACTGAATGCAGCCGGATTCCGGGGCGTATTCTCCATTACCCCCTCTCCCGTCTCTTTGGAGCAGGCCATGCAGCCTGAATTTGCTCAAGAAAATATCCGAAGGACAGTGGAGCAAATTTGCCGGATTTTCTTTTAACTCCCTCTAACTCCTTTAACATACCGATAGCACCAGATACCGACTACATCGGCAATCAGCCAGCCGATGGGGATGGACCACCAGATGCCCGTCACCCCAATCTCAGGTATCGAAGCAAGCCAGTAAGAAAGAACTACACGGGTGCCCAGCGACAGCACGGTCAGCACAACAGACATGCCCGGCATACGGATGGCCCGATAGTATCCGTACAGCAAAAACAAGATGCCGATGCCACAGTAGAAAGCACCTTCGATGCGTAGGTACGCCACTCCCACCGCAATAATCTCCGTTTCGTCCGGACGGACAAAGATAAGCATCAACGGTTTGGCAAAGATGAAAACCAATACGGACACAAGGAGCGAAAAAACAACAGCCGTGACAAATGCACTGCGAACACCCCGGTGGATACGGTCGTAACGTCCGGCCCCGAAGTTCTGTGCAATAAAGGTGGAAAAGGCATTCCCAAATTCCTGCACGGGCATATAGGCGAAAGAGTCAATCTTCACAGCTGCCGCAAAAGCTGCCATTACCGCTGTTCCAAAGCTGTTGACAAGTCCCTGTATCATCAGGATTCCCAGATTCATCACCGACTGTTGGACGCAAGTCAGTGTAGAGAAGGAAGCTATTTCCTTCAAGCAAGTACGGTCAAAACACATATCTTCATGATGCCATCGCAGTTCCGGACGCCTTCTGTAAGTATAAATGATAATGCCCAGAGCAGCTACTCCTTGAGCGAGGACAGTGGCCGCAGCCGCACCCTGAATCCCCCAATCCAGTTGTAGGATAAAAAACAAGTCGAGCGCTATATTCAGAACGACAGAAACTGCCAGAAACCAAAGCGGAGTGACAGAATCCCCTACTGCACGCAGCAGAGATGCGTAGAAGTTATAGATAAAGGTGAAAACTATACCGCAGAAGATTATCCACAAGTAGCTGCGCATCATGCCGTATATGTCTTGCGGAACCTGCAACAGCCGGAGAATAGGATCGAGCCAGATAAAAACGGCTACATTCAGTATCAGTGTCACGATACCTATCAGTACAAACGAACTGAATATGCTACGACGCAGTGCTACATGGTTTCCGGCACCATAATGTAAAGAGAACACAGTGCCACTGCCCATCGCCAGTCCCAGCAAAACGGATATCAGGAAAACCATCAGTGTGTATGCCGAACCGACCGCCGCCAACGCCCCTGCACCAATGCATTGGCCTACAATGAGCGTATCTGCAATGTTGTAGCATTGCTGCAAAAAAGACCCTACCATCATGGGTAGGGTAAAACGTAATAAAGTACCGGTTATGCCTCCTTGAGTGAGGTCTCCTTTCCGTAGCATCCTGCTTTTGTTTTTAAGAGTTTCATTTCCGGGTACAAAGATACAAAACCCTCCAACAAATCATCTGGACTCGACGAAGAAAGAGGCATGTAATAAAAAAGCAGAGGGTTAACCTCTGCTCTCCATACTGTTTTTGTCAGGATTCAGAATCTTTACGACCTGACGAACATCTCTCTTGTCTGCATTACCGTAAAGGCCAATCTGCTGTCCGGGTACTGTTCCCTTTTCATGTTCTGCCTGGGACAATGCTACTTTCGGGTCAATATGCCCTGCTTTCTTATCTATATTCATACCTATTGAGTTTTTCTAAATTCTTATATGAGAACAAGATAAAAAAGCAAATTGTTCAGCAGTGTCACGAGATATTTAGTAATTCCACTTCAAATATCAGTGTGGAATACGCCGGAATGGGTCCACTGGTACGTGTACCGTATCCCATGGTGTAAGGGATATATACAATCCAACGACTTCCGGGATGCATTCGTAGCAAGGCAATCTGCCAGCCCTCAATCACTTCATTCAGACGAAAAGCCTCCGGACAATTCCGTTTCCACGAATTATCGAACTCACGCCCATTAATAAGCGTGCCTTTATAATGCACAGATACTACACTGTTGAGACGTGGTGTCGGACCGTCTCTGCCTTCCTCCAATACCCGATAAAGTATGCCGCAAGGCAATTCCTTGATTCCTTCTGCCGTACGCAACTGCTCCAGAAACTGTTCGTTTTGCAATTTATATTCTTCTTTTCTACTCATATTGACTTTTTCAATACTTTACAATAATTTGTGCACTGCTTTCTTGCAGTTCCGCATATCCTTTTCCGTCAGCTCAGGATGCTTCTTAGTACCTCCCCTCTCAATGGTTTTCACAATCTTGAAACCACTCCATTTCAGAATCTCCCTGAAAGCTTTCACCACACCGTGCGTCTGATTATAGAGAATATTGAAAGGATAAGGGGTAGTACAAGTGCTTACCACAATCGCTTTCTTGCCCTTATGAAGCGGAAGGGGCATTCCCCAGGAGTTCTCCCCCATCATACCGTAAACCATACGGTCGAAAAGCACTTTCACTTCTCCCGGCATGTTTCCCCAATAGCAAGGGGCACCGATTATCACTGCATCGGCTTCTTTCATAGACTGCAACACTCTCTGTGCCCCATCCTCGGGCAGACAACACTTCAATGAACTGCGGCACTTCATGCAACCGATGCAGGGATGTACCTGCAACCGCGGAACGTCTATATAAACAGTCTCAGCTCCACAACCTTCAAGTTCCTGCTTCATCAGCTCCAACATTTTCGACATGTTGCCATGACGGCGGGGACTACCGTTAAGAATAAATACCCTCATTGCATACTCTCAATCTTTCGGCAAAGGTCGGCATTTTCTACATAATAACCTTATTATTCTGTTTTAATCCGAAAAAAACGGGGATGTCTTTTAGTGGAAGACATCCCCGTTTCAGTTTATATCAATTCATTTAGTCCAGTTTATGAATCACCAGTCCCGAACGCAACTTCGGCTCAAACCAAGTTGTCTTGGGAGGCATGATGTTGCCCGTATCGGCGATGTCCATCAGCTGCTTCATGGAAACGGGATAGAGGGCCAATGCCACTTTCATCTCACCACTGTCCACCCGCTTCTTCAACTCTCCCAGACCACGGATGCCGCCTACAAAGTCAATACGCTTGTCGGAACGGAGGTCTTTGATGCCGAGCACTTCATCCAGTATCAGATTGGAGGAGATGGTTACATCCAGTACTCCAATGGGGTCGTTATCATTATAAGTACCCGGTTTGGCAGTAAGGCTGTACCACTTTCCGTTCAAATAGAGGGAGAAGTTATGCAGTTCGGACGGCTTATAGATGTCCTCACCTTTCTCCTCCACGATGAAATTCTTGCCCACAGCAGCCAGAAACTCTTCGGGAGTCATGCCGTTCAAGTCCTTCACCACCCGGTTATAGTCAATAATAGTCAACTGGTTGGCAGGGAAGCACACAGCCATGAAATAGTTGTACTCTTCGTCACCACGGTGATTGGGGTTTTGCTTGGCTTTCTCCGCACCCACCAAAGCGGCAGCGGCGCTGCGATGATGCCCATCGGCAATGTAGAGGGCGGGCATCTTGGCAAACTCCTGGGTTATGGCATCAATGTCCTCCTGCTTGTCTATAATCCAAAAGGTATGACCGAAACCATCACCCGGAGCGATAAAGTCGTATACCGGTTTCCCGACTGTATAACGGGAAATGACGGCATCCAGCGCAGCGTTATCGGGATAGGCAAAGAATACGGGCTCAATGTTGGCATTGTTCACGCGGACATGCTTCATACGGTCCTCCTCTTTATCACGACGAGTCAACTCGTGCTTCTTGATAACGCCGTTCATATAATCGGGAACATAGGCACCGACAACAAGACCGTACTGTGTCTTGCCGTTCATGGTCTGGGCATAGATGTAATAGTTTT
>ERZ506950.1077-NODE-1077-length-11825-cov-3.193458_pt1 | contig 11825 bp, 10 predicted proteins | sample MGYA00512897_ERZ506950 | MGnify/ENA metagenome assembly ERZ506950
GGCGTGGATTGCCGGGTGGAGAGGGGCGAGTTCGTCGGGCTCATCGGCCCCAACGGCAGCGGCAAATCCACATTCCTCAAAAACGTCTACAAGGTGCTCCGCCCCCAGGCGGGGGAGCTGACCCTCATGGGGGACGATCTGCTGGCCATGAGCAACCGGGAGATGGCCCAGCGGCTTGCCGTCATGGTACAGGAGCAGGAGGCCGCCTTCGATTTCACGGTGGAGGAGGTGGTCATGATGGGGCGGCAGGCCCGCAAGCGGCTGCTGGAGACCGACAGCCGGGAGGACCGGGCGCTGGTAGGGGAGATCCTGGCGCGCACCGGGCTGGCCTCCCTGCGGGAGCAGGGGTTCTCCACCTTGTCCGGCGGGGAGAAGCAGCGGGTGCTTATCGCCCGGGCCCTGGCCCAGCAGACGGCGGTGCTGGTGCTGGACGAGCCGACCAACCACCTGGACATCAAGTACCAGCTCCAGCTCATGGAGCTGGTGCGGGGGAGCGGATGTACCGTAGTGGCCGCCATCCACGATCTCAATCTGGCCGCGGCCTACTGCCACCGGCTCTACGCATTGAAGGACGGGGTGATCGTGGGGGAGGGCGCGCCCAAAGAGCTCCTTACCCCCGCTTTTCTGCGGGAGGTGTACGAGGTGGAGGCGGAGGTGCTCACCGGACGGGACGGCTCCCTGCGGGTGTTCTTTTACCCGTCCCGCATATCATAAAAACGGCCCCCGGGCAGCGCCCGGGGGCCGTTTTATTCTGCCAGCCAGTCGAAAGCCAGGCGGGGGGTGCCGTCCTCCACATAGATGGTGCCGCAGGGCTGGAATCCGTGCTTGGCGATCAGATGGCGCATGACGGCGTTGTTCTCGTGGGTGTCGATGCGCAGGTGGGACATGCGCCCCTTGCAGAAGGCCATGCAGGCGGCAAACAGGCCGTGAACCGTGCCGTCGCCGGCCACCCGGTGGATGGTGCCGTAGGGGGCGCCGGAGCGCCAGGCCCCCTCGATGACGCGGTAGTTGGGCTCATCCCCCAGGCGGAGGACAAAGGCCCCGTGGATGACTCCGTCCTGGTCAAAGACGTACAGCTCACCCCGCTGCAGATCCGCCTCCAGATCCTCCGGGAGGGGGTAGCGGTCGCTCCACTGGGTGGGGTTGCCGTGCTCGGCCATGAAGCGGCGGGCCGCGCCGTAGACGGGACCCAGAGCGGGCAGATCGTCGGGCCGCGCCGGCCGGATCATGGGTGCCGCCTCTGCGGACCCCGCGCCCGGCCCATCGGCACTCAAGAAGGCTTCCAGATGGACCTTTTGCGGCCTCAGACCGCAGGATTCGTAAAATTTCAGGGCGGAGGGATTGCAGCTCCATACATTGAGCGTCAGATTATAGCACCCGCTTTTCCGGGCGAATTCCGCCGCGTAGGCATAGAGGGCCCCGCCGATGTGCTGCCCCCGAAGCGCCTCGTCCACACACAGATCATCAATGTAAAGAGTTTTTACATCCGTCAGGATGTTGTGATTGACATACTGCTCAAATTGACAGAAGACGTAGCCCAGCACCCGCTCCCCGCCGTCCACGGCCACAAAAATGGGTGCATTTTCATCGTTTATTTTCTGACTCAACTGGGCATCCGTGTACTTTCTGCCTCCGGCCCGGAAGAGATCCGGCCGCCCGGTGTGATGCACCTGAGCCACCTGAGCCAAAAGCCCATGGATGCGGGGGATGTCTCTCTCCTCTGCTCTGCGAATAAGCATAGGTACCTCCTTCCTAAGCGCCCCAGAGGCGCCCCGGCGGAGCAGGGACCTCTGTCCTGTGTTCAGGAGCAAATCATACCACGTTCCGCCCCGGCTGACAAGGCCGGAGCCCCGGCTGGCGGTCCTTTTCCCGAACGAACCGGCCCGGGATCGCAAAATTTTGATTGCCTTTAGGCGCAAAGTGCCGTATGATGGAGGCTGGTGATGCCTTTTGAAAAAATTGCTTCGGGTACTGGGGCGGCTGTTTCTGGCGCTCCTGTTTTTAGCCGCCGCTGCGCTGGTTACCCTGGGCCTGCTGCGCTGGCGGGGCCTGATCCTTCTGCCCGACGAAGCGGACCCCGACGAGTGGGAGGTCTTCGGCGTGGACGTGTCCTCCTACCAGGGGGAGGTGGACTGGCCCGTTCTGGCGGAGCAGGGGGTGGACTTTGCATTCATTAAGGCCACGGAGGGCTCCCTCCTCCAGGACAGGCGGTTTGCCGCCAACTGGGCCGGAGCGGCGGCGGCCGGAGTGCGGGCGGGAGCCTATCACTTCCTCAGCTATGACAGCCCCGGCGAGACCCAGGCGGACAATTTTATCGCTGCGGTTCCGGTGACCGAGGGGGCCTTGCCCCCGGTGGTGGATATCGAGTTCTACGGGGAATATCTGGACACGCCGCCGGAGAAGGAGCGGGTGCGGGCCATTCTGGACCCCCTGCTGGAGCGGCTGGAGGCCCACTACGGCGTCAAGCCCATCCTCTACGTGACCTACCGCTCTTACTACCGCTATATCGCTGGGGGCGGCTACGGGGACTACCCCATCTGGTGCTCCAGCCCCACGGTGTTCCCGCTGGTGCCCGGCTGGGACTTCTGGCAGTACTCCCACTCCGCCGAGCTGGAGGGCTACTACGGGACCCAGCGACGCATTGATCTGAACATCTTCCGGGGCAGCCAGGCGGAATTTGAGCGGTTTGGATAGACCGGACGGGGGCAGGCGAGAAAAAACGCCTGTCCTCTTCTATTTCCGCCGGAATTCTGGTATAATAATAAACCAATGTATTTTGCGTGTGGGAGGTCGCTATGGACCGATTTGAGAGACTGGCGGGTGCCCTGCGGCGGATACCCGGCCTGGAGGTGCGGGAAAACGAGCCCATGAAGAGGCACACCACGTTCCGCATCGGCGGCCCGGCCCGGCTGATGGCGCTGCCCAGGAGCCGGAAGGAGGCCGCCGCCGCCGTGCGGGCCGCCACAGAGGTTGGAATCGCCCCTTTTTTCCTGGGAAACGGCAGCAATCTGCTGGTGGCCGACCACGGCTATGAGGGCTTTGTGCTCAAGGCGTGCGGCCTGGATCAGGTGCGGGAAGTCAACCACCGTCTGCGGGCGGAGAGCGGTATCACCCTGGCCCGGCTGGCCAACGCTGCCCTGGGCCGGGGGCTCACCGGCCTGGAGTTCGTCCACGGTATCCCCGGCACACTGGGCGGAGCCGTGGTGATGAACGCCGGGGCCTACGGCGGGGAGATGGTGCAGGTGCTCACCGCCGTCACCTACCTGGACGGGGCGGGGGAGGAGCACACCCTGCCCGCCGCCGCGTGCGCCCTGACCTACCGGCACAGCCGGTTCTCCGACCGCCCGGACTGGCTTGTCCTGGAGGCGGAGCTGGAGCTTCGGCCAGGAGATGGAGAGGCCATCCGGGCCCGCATGGACGAACTGGCCGCCAAGCGGCGGGAGAAGCAGCCCCTGGAGTGGCCCAGCGGGGGCAGTACCTTCAAGCGGCCGGAGGGCCACTTCGCCGCCGCGCTGATCGAGGGGTGCGGTCTCAAGGGCGTGGGGATCGGTGGAGCCCAGGTGTCGGAAAAGCATGCGGGCTTTGTGGTCAACCGGGGCGGCGCCACGGCGGACGACGTGCGGCGGCTGATGGCGCTGGTTCAGGAGACGGTGCTGCGGGAGACCGGCGTGGCGCTGGAGCCGGAGGTCCGGCTGCTGGGGTTCTGACGGGGCGCGGAAAAAGGAGATTGCAATGGAATTTATCATTATATCCGGCCTGTCCGGTGCGGGAAAGAGTAAGGTGGCCTCCTTTCTGGAGGATATCGGGTTCTACGTGGTGGACAACATGCCCGCCCCGCTGATGCCCAAATTTGCCGAGCTGTGCATGGCCGGGCCGGGCCGCTATGACCGGGTGGCCCTGGTCACCGATATCCGGGGCGGCCAGACCTTCGATGGGCTGTTTGACGCCCTCCACGAGCTGCACCGCATGGGCTGTGCGTATAAAATCCTCTTTGTGGAGGCCAGCGTAGAGACCATCATCAAGCGATACAAGGAGACCCGGCGGATGCACCCGCTGTCCTCGACCTCCCGCTCGCTGGACGAGGCGGTGCGGCAGGAGCGCACCGTCCTGGCCCCCGTCCGCCAGCGGGCGGAGTACATCATTGACACCTCGGCCCTCTCCACCGCCAAGCTGCGGGGGGAGGTGCTGCGGCTGTTCGGGGATGGGGGGAGTACCCCGGCCATGAGTGTCAGCGTCATCTCCTTCGGCTTCAAGTACGGCATCCCCATCGAGGCCGACCTGGTGTTCGACGTGCGCTTTCTGCCCAACCCCTACTACATCGCCGAGCTGCGCCATCAGACCGGGCTGGACGAGGGGGTATACAGCTTTGTCTTTGGCTATCAGCAGACCAAGGACTTTATGGCCCACCTGGAGAGCCTCATCGGCTTCCTCCTGCCCCAGTATGTGGAGGAGGGAAAGGCGGCGCTGGTCATCGGCATCGGCTGCACCGGCGGGCAGCACCGCTCGGTGGCCATTACCAAGGCCCTGGCCGACTTCATCAAGCAGAAGGGCTATCAGGCCACGGAGAACCACCGGGACATGACGCGGGCGTGAGGAGGTGGACACTATGACGGAATGGAACGGCGGAGCGGGCCCCAGGATTGTGGCCATCGGAGGAGGCACGGGGCTGTCCACCATGCTGCGGGGGCTGAAAAGCCGCACCCGCAGCCTGACGGCCATCGTCACCGTGGCCGACGACGGCGGCGGCTCGGGCATGCTGCGGCAGGATCTGGGTATGCCCCCTCCGGGGGACATCCGCCACTGCATGGAGGCCCTGGCCAACGCCGAGCCGATGATGCAGCAGCTTCTGACCTACCGATTCCCGGAGGGCTCCGGCAACCTGACGGGGCAGTCCTTCGGCAACCTGATTCTGGCCGCCCTCAACGGCATCTCCGACTCCTTCGACCAGGCGGTGGCCCGCATGAGCGAGGTGCTGGCCATCAGCGGCCGGGTGCTGCCTGTGACCAATGAGAACGTGGCGCTGGAGGCCACCTTCGAGAACGGCACCCGGGTGCTGGGGGAGTCTAAGATCAGCGCCTTCAAGAAGGAGCAGGACTGCCGCATTGAGAGCGTCCGCCTGCTGCCCGAGCACCCAAAGGCCCTGCCGGAGGCGGTGCGGGCCATCGGGGAGGCGGAGCTGATCCTCCTGGGCCCCGGCAGCCTTTACACCAGCGTCATCCCCAACCTGCTGGTGGACGGCATTGCCGACGCGGTGCGTGCCTCCGACGCGCTGAAGATCTACATCTGCAACATCATGACCCAGGACGGGGAGACCGAGGGCATGACCGCCTCTGACCACGTAAAGGCCCTGCTCGACCACTCCGGGCCGGGACTGGTGGATCTGTGCCTGTGCAACTCCGCGCCGGTGCGCCCCGGCCTGGTGGAGCGGTACAGGGAGGAGGACGCCGCCCCCATCGTGGTGGATCGGGCGGCCATCGAGGCCCTGGGGGTGGAGGCCGTCACCCGGCCCCTGGCCTCCGAGACCCTTAACTACGCCCGCCACTCCTTTGCCCGCCTGGCCGAGGCGGTGATGGAGCTTTACAATGAGCGGGCCGACACCAAGATTTTTTGAGAAAGGGAGGGGGGCACTATGTCGTTTTCCTCTGAGGTCAAGGCGGAGCTGTGCCGGACGGCCCTCTCCCGCCGCTGCTGCGCCCAGGCGGAGGCCTACGGAGTGCTGCTCTACTGCAACCAGTTCACCGCCTCACAGGTGCGCATCAGCACCGAGTCCAACGCCTTTGCCGCCCGGCTGCCCGCCCTGTTCCACAGGGCCTTTCAGCTCTCCTTTGACCGCACGCCGGAGGAGGGGGCGTCCAAGCAGATTTTCTCCATCACAGAGCCGGACAAGCTGTCCGCCCTCTGGTCGGCGTTCGGCCATGAGCCGGCGGGCACTCTGGCCCATCATATTAACTTTGCCGTGCTGGAGGAGGAGCACTGCCGCCTGGCCTTTTTTCGGGGGGCCTTTCTGGCGGGCGGCTCGGTGACCGACCCGGCCAAGCGCTACCACCTGGAGCTGTCCACCCCCCATCTGAGTGTCAGCCGGGAGCTGCGGGCCCTCCTGCTGGAGTGTGGCTTCACCCCCAAGGAGACCACCCGCAAGGCCAACTCCATCACCTACTTCAAGCAGAGCGAGGCCATTGAGGACTTTCTCACCGCCATCGGCGCGCCCCTGGCGGCCATGGAGATCATGAACGCCAAGGCGGAGAAGGACCTCCGGGGGAGCATCAACCGCCGGGTCAACTGCGACGCGGCCAATCTGGACAAGGCGGTGGACGCTGCCCAGGGGCAGATCGAGGCCATCTACAGGCTGGAGGAGCGCGGCATGCTGGAGGAGCTGCCCGACAAGCTCAAGGAGGCGGTGGATCTGCGGGTGGCCCACCCGGAGCTCACCCTGGCCCAGCTTGCGGAGCTGTGCGAACCGCCCGTCTCCAAATCCGCGTTCAACCACCGCCTGCGCAAGCTGATGGAGATGGCCAGGGCGTAGGGCGGGAAAGAAAAGAAAGGGTAGATTGCCATGGAGAAGCAAGTGGTTCAAAAGCGCTGGAAGCTGATTTTCTGGGGCCTTACGGCGGCGGCTGTTGCGCTGCTGGCGCCGGGCCTGGTGCTGACGCTGGAGCCGGCGCTGTTTCTGGGGCTGGGCGTTCTGGCGGCTGTGGTATTCTGCACGGGTCTGTGTATTGCTGTGATCAAGCTCCGGTGTCCTGCCTGCGGCGGCTCGGTGTACCACCAGGCCATGCGGGCGCAGGAGGGCATCCCCTTTGCCTGCCCAAAGTGCGGCCGGAAGCTGGAGATGAAATGAGATGAAAAAGAGAAGAGACGCCCGAAAGACCAGGCGGGTGCTGCTACTGCCTACGGTACTCGCCTTTGCGCCCCGCTGTCCTCTCTGCGGGGCCATACTGAGGATAGGTATTGACCATTGCCACTACTGTGGAGCCATGCTCACCAAATAGAGAAAGAGGAGGTACTCCTAATGTCCTTTGTCCACCTGCATGTCCATACCGAATATTCCCTGCTGGACGGGGCCTGCCGCATTCCCCTGCTGGTCAAGCGGGTGAAGGAGCTGGGCCAGAGCGCCGTGGCCATCACCGACCACGGCGTCATGTACGGCGTGGTGGACTTCTACAAGGCGTGCAAGGCGGAGGGAGTCAAGCCCATCATTGGCTGCGAGGTGTATGTGGCCCCCCGGAAGCGCACCGACAAGGTACACGAGTACGACGCGGCCATGTACCACCTGATTCTGCTGTGCCGCAACGAGGTGGGCTACCGCAACCTGTGCTTCCTGGACTCGGCGGCCTTTACGGAGGGCTTTTATATCAGGCCCCGCATTGACAAGGAGCTCTTGCACCAGCACGCCGAGGGGCTCATCGCCCTGTCGGCCTGCCAGTCCGGCGAGGTGCCCCGCAAGCTGCTGGCCGGGGACTACGAGGGGGCCAAGGCAGCGGCGCTGGAGATGCGGGCGCTGTTCGGGGAGGACGGCTACTATCTGGAGCTCCAGGATCACAAGCTGCCCAACGACCCGGCCATCAACCAGGGGCTCATCCGCATCCACCAGGAGACGGGCATCCCCCTGGTGGTGACCAACGACGCCCACTATCTCCGCCGGGAGGACGCGGAGATGCAGGACACCCTCATGTGCATCCAGATGGGCAAGACGGTGGACGATCCCAACCGCCTGCGGATGGAGACCAGCGAGCTGTATGTCAAATCCACCGAGGAGATGACCGCTCTGTTCCCCGACTACCCGGAGGCGGTGGAGAACACGGTCAAAATCGCGGAGCTGTGCAATATGGACTTCCAGTTCGGCGTCCACCACCTGCCCGAGTTCAAGCTGCCCGAGGGCTACACTGACGGGGACGCCTACTTCCAGAAGCTGTGCGAGGAGGGCTTCCCGCGCCGCTACCCCGGCGCCCCGGCGGAGTACCGGGAGCGGCTGGCCTACGAGATGGGGATTATCCGCCAGATGGGGTTTGTGGATTACTTCCTCATCGTCTCCGATTTCATTGGATACGCCAAGAGGCGGGGCATCCCCGTGGGCCCCGGCCGGGGCTCGGCGGCCGGCTCCATGGTGGCCTACTGCATGGACATCACCGACGTGGACCCGATGAAATACTCCCTCTACTTCGAGCGCTTCCTCAACCCCGAGCGGGTCACCATGCCGGATATTGACATCGACTTCTGCATCCGGCGGCGGCAGGAGGTCATTGAGTACGTCCAGAATAAATACGGTGCCGACCACGTGGCCCAGATCGTCACCTTCGGCACCATGGCCGCCCGGGGCGTGATCCGGGACGTGGGCCGGGTGATGAACATGCCCTATGCCGACGTGGACGTGATCGCCAAGCAGGTGCCCGCCGGGCCCGGCGCCCTCCACATCACCCTGGACGACGCCCTGCGCCTGTCCAAGCCCCTGCGGGAGCAGTACGAGACCGATGAGCAGGTGAAAAAGCTCATCGACACCGCCAAGGCCCTGGAGGGGATGCCCCGCCACGCCTCCACCCACGCCGCCGGCGTGGTCATCACCAAGCGGCCGGTGTACGAGTACGTGCCCCTGGCGAAGAACGACGACGCCGTGGTGTGCCAGTACGTCATGACCACCCTGGAGGAGTTGGGCCTCCTGAAGATGGACTTCCTGGGGCTGCGGAACCTGACGGTGCTGGATGACGCGGTGAAGATGGTCCAGGAGCGCCTGCCGGACTTCAAGCTCTCGGACATCCCGGAGGACGACCCGGAGACCTTTGAGATGATCTCTGCCGGCAAGACCTCCGGCGTGTTCCAGATGGAGTCCGCGGGCATGACCGGCGTGTGCGTGGGCCTGCGGCCCCAGAACATCGAGGACATCACCGCCATCATCGCGCTCTACCGCCCCGGCCCCATGGACTCCATCCCCCGGTTCATCGCCTGCAAGCATGACTCCAGCAAGATCAAGTACCTTCACCCGTCCCTGGAGCCGATCCTCTCCGTCACCTACGGGTGCATCGTCTACCAGGAGCAGGTGATCCAGATCTTCCAGCAGCTGGCGGGATACTCTCTGGGGCAGGCGGACATGGTGCGCCGGGCCATCTCCAAGAAAAAGGCCGCCCAGATCGAGAAGGAGCGGGAGGCATTCCTCCACGGCGATCCGGAGCGGAACATTGCGGGCTGCGTGGCAAACGGCATCCCGGAGGAGACGGCCCAGGCCATCTATCAGGATATCTACGACTTTGCCAACTACGCGTTCAACAAGGCCCACGCCGTCTCCTATGCGGTGGTGGCCTATCAGACCGCCTGGTTCAAGTGCCACTACACCCGGGAGTACATGGCGGCGCTGCTGACCAGCGTGCTGGACAACTCCGACAAGGTGGCGGGCTACATCAGCGAGTGCCGGGACTGCGGCATCGCCCTGCTGCCGCCGGACATCAACCGCTCCGCCGACCGCTTTACTGTGGAGGAGGGGGGCATCCGCTTCGGGCTGGTGGCCATCAAGAACATCGGCCGGGGCTTTATCCAGGCGGTGATGCGGGAGCGGGAGCAGGCGCCCTTCACGTCCCTCTACGACTTCTGCGACCGAATGGCGGGCAGCGACATCAACAAGCGGGCGGTGGAGAACCTGATCCGCTCCGGCGCCTTCGATGCCCTGGGGGCCAGGCGGTCCCAGCTGATCCAGGTGTACGAGTCCGTCATGGACGCGGTGGCGGACAGCCGCCGCCAGAACCTGGAGGGGCAGATGGATTTCTTCTCCCTGGCGGACGGCGGCAGCGGCGGGAGAAAGAATGTGAAGGAAATCCCCTTGCCGGATATCGACGAGTACACCCCCGAGGAACGGATGCTGATGGAGAAGGAGACCACGGGCCTCTATCTCTCCGGCCACCCCATGGACCAGTACCGGGAGGCGGTGCGGCGGCTGGGGGCGCCCACTATCGGCTCCATTCTGGGGGACTTCGCCCAGGAGGGCGGCCCCACACGGTTCGCCGACGACCAGCGGATCACCATCTGCGGCATCGTCACCTCCAGCAAGACGAAGACCACCCGCAACAACTCCCTGATGGCCTATGTGACGGTGGAGGACGACACCGCCTCCATCGAGCTGCTGTGCTTCGCCCGGGTGCTGGAGTCCTGCGGGCCGTACCTGAAGGAGAACCAGGCAGTGGTGGTGAAGGGGCGGCTCTCCGTCCGGGACGAGAAAGCGCCCCAGATCCTCTGCGACAGCGCGTATCCGCTCTCTGCCGCAGGCGCTCCGGCGGCGGAAGGGCAGGCCGCGAAAGCGCCGGATCAGGTGCTGTACCTGAAGTTCCCTAGCCTGGACCACCCCAGCGTGCGTCACATGAAGCTGGTGTTCCAGATGTTTCCCGGCAACGCCGCTGTGAAGATGGTGATGGCGGACACCCGCAAGGTCTACGGCACCCATGCAAGCCTCCACGAGGCCCTGCTGCAGGAGGCCCGGGAGACGTTGGGAGAGGCCAATGTGGTGGTGAAATAGAACGGAACGCCCGTGTCCTTTCGGACACGGGCGTTTTTCATTCACAAGCGCCGTTTCAGCTTCAAGACCAGCTCCACAACCCCGGCGCCCAGGGTCAGGCAGGCGGCCTGGATGGTCCGGAGCCCCGGCCCTTCACTGCCGGGGATGGGGATTGTGCTGGCCCAGAGGAAAAGGATCAGGGCCAAAGCTGCCGCCCCCGCTGTCAGCAGCCAGCCGCGCCGCCAGCGGCGCAGCAGCCAGCGGAACAGCAGACCGGCCAGAAGGGGGAAGACCGCGACGAGCATCCAGTTCCATACGATCTGAAGCAAGAGAATCCCTCCTTATCTCCCAAAACGGGCCGACAGGCCGTGGAGCGGGGACCCGGCGGCCAGGAGAAGGAGCCCCCTCGCCGCCCCTCCTTACGGGGCCTCGTCCTCGGGCTCGGAGGACATCAGGGCCCGCATGATCTCGCCATACAGCCGCTCCGGGGATTTCTGGAACCGCTCCGTCAGCATGGCGGCCATGTCCTCCCGGGGGATGGCCAGCCGCAGGTCCATCACGCTGCCCATGTCGTCCGACAGCTCCAGCCGCACCGTGTAGGTGCCGTTGGGCCGCTTCTCCGTGGAGGCCTTCACCTGGCTCTTGCGCCGCAGGTGGCGGTTGCAGGCCGCCAGGTTCTTGTCGCACCGCAGCCGCACGGAGTAGGGGAGGCTGGACTCGCAAATCCGGCTGTTCCGCAGGCCCTTGTCGGTGATGGCGTACAGCCCGTCCGCAGACAGCGTCAGATGCTCGGTCCGCACCAGATCGGAGAGGCACTCGGCAAAGTCGAAATAGTCCACGCCCTCGTCGCACATGGCCAGATCCCACACGGTATCAAAGGGAATCGGCTCGATCACCCGGGCGGTGATATACAGAATCAGAAACTTGATCTCCAGCTTGTCATGGATAAAGCCGGGCATCCGCGTCACCTCCTTGGAATGGGATTGGATACAATTGTATTATACCGCAGGACCGCCGGGTTTGTATAGTCCGAATTTCCCCGCCGCCGCACCAATGGGAGCCGGGCGCATACACTGGATTGAAAGAGCTTCTCTTTCATCCAGCTACTTATTAGGAGGTATTGCAATGCCCGAGAAAGTTATGCCCGGTCCCGTGGAGGACTCCTGCGGCATCCGGGAGGCGGTTTGCATCCATACCAGGAAGATTTTTGATTCCTGCCGCGATAAGGACTGCATCGAGGACCTGCGGTTTTACCCCAAGCTGCAGTGTGTGGACATCATCAACCGCGCCCTGTCCGTGAAGGGCGGCAGCGCCAAGCTGCTGTACGTCTATGTGGATGTGGAGCCCGTCA
>ERZ506950.1079-NODE-1079-length-11821-cov-6.634540_pt1 | contig 11821 bp, 4 predicted proteins | sample MGYA00512897_ERZ506950 | MGnify/ENA metagenome assembly ERZ506950
GCAAAATCATGCTGCAAAATTTGATTTTGCAATTCGGAAAGCAGCTTGGCGAAAAAGCCCAAAGGGACTTTTTTGACAAGCTGATATGCTTGTTTCATGCGGTGGACTCAGACGCGCCCGGTCCGCTCCGGGGCGTCGAGCAGGGAGAGGAGCGTCATGGCTTTGCTCCCTTCCCGGCCGGGCGGAGCCGGAGGGCAAGGCACAGCAGCGAGGCCATGAGCAGCAGTACGGACAGCTCCGGCAGGAAGAGAAAGAAGCCCTCGTAGTCCGAAAGATCCATGATGATGTGCACGAGCAGCGGCAGCCCTGCCAGCAGTATGAGAAAGATGCGCGTGCGCAGCACGCCAAGCGCTGTCAGCAGGAAGAAAACGAGCACGGCAAGATAGAGGATGCTGCACAGCACCGTGTGCAGAACGCTGGAAAACGACAGCGCCTTATAGAGAAAGAACACGACGAATCCGGCCACGGGCGCAGTCAGCGGCACGATGGTCCTCCGGCCGAACAGGGCCAGCAGCACAGGATAGAGGGCCGCCGAGAAGACCGGCAGGCCGACGAGCAGGAAGATGTCCGCCTGCGAGAGCGTCATGGCCGTCGCGACGGGGTCGGCGAGATAGTACCACAGGCGCGCCGCAGCCGAAAGCAGCATCAGCGCCATGGAGAGCAGGCACAGCGCGGAGCGCGGCTCTGCCGTAAAGCGAAACTTCTGATTCATAGATTTCTCCGATCAGTTAGGGAAGCTCTGATTCAGAGCTTCCCTAGAATAGGAGCGCGACCCAGACGCCGCAGACCTCCCGCGCCAGCATGAGGCAGTAAAACGCGCGGTCGTGCGTGTACGACGGGACGCCCAGTGCTTCAGCCCCGGCCCTGCGGGCCAGCAGCTCGGCGCGCAGCAGGTGATATTCTCCTGAGATGACGGCAATCTGCGCCGGGCGCGTGCCGGTCTCGGCCTCGATGAGGTCGAGCGAGCAGCGGAGGTTCTCCTCCGTTGTCGTGGCCTTCGTCTCCAGCCGCAGGCGGGCGGGATCGACGCCGCGGGCCGTCAGCCAGTCATACATGCACCGTGCTTCCGTGATGGACTCGCCGTCGCCCTGCGCGCCGGAAAGGACGGCAACGGCCTCCGGATAGCGCGCAAGATAGTCCCGTGCTGCCTCGAGTCGCTCGCGCAGGGCCTGACTCGGGACGGTCCCGTTCACGCCGGCGCCGAGCACGACGACCCACTGCGCCTCCGGATCGTCCGCGCCGTGCCCGGCGGAGACGACCCAGCCCGCCGTTCCGGCGGCCAGCACAAGGCCGAGACAGACGAGGATCAGGCCGAGGCGCGTCGCCCAGCGCGAAAAACGGGGAAATCGCCCGCGCAGTGCGTCCACGACGCCGAAGGCCAGCACGACCCCGGCTGCGAGGAGCAGCAGCACGCCCGCGAAGCGGAAGCCGTAGACGGCGAAATAGAACACGAATCCCAGCGCCAGCAGCGCCGCCGCCGGCGCCCAGAAGCGCCCGCGCATCAGAACAGATAGCCGCGCAGGACACGCAGCGTGTTGAGCACGCCGTCTCGGTGACTGCGCTCATAGCCGTGCGAGGCATAGACGCCCGCGCCGATGAGGCCGTGACGAATGTCATAGCCCGCACGGAGCGTGGCCTCGACGTCAGAGCCGTAGTAGGGATAGATGTCCACGGCGTAGTCCGCGTGCTCCTTCTGCGCGGCGGCGATGAGCTTCTTTACGACGTCGTAGGAGTACGGGCCGCCGGAGTCCTTCGCGCAGATGGAGACCTGCCGCTCCGTGCACTGCAGGCCTGCGCCGACGCAGCCCATGTCCACGGAGATGGCCTCCGTCACTCCCGCCGGGACCGAGGCAGAGCCGCCGTGACCGACCTCTTCATAGACCGTCACATGGACGTAGACGCGGCGGGCGGGCGTTTTGCCCTCGTCGTGCAGGTATTTGGCAAAGCCGAGCAGGATACCGACGGACAGCTTGTCGTCGAGGAAGCGGCTCTTGATGTAGCCGCTCTTCGTCACGCGGGTGCGCGGCTCAAAGCAGACAAAGTCGCCGACGGAGATGCCGAGGGCCTTCACGTCGTCCGCGGACTCGGCGGCCTCGTCCAGCACGACCTCCACGGTGTCCCAGCTGCGCTTTGTGGAGGCATAATCGCCGTTGACATGGATGGAGGCGTTGATGAGCTGCAGCGTGCCCTCATAGCTGCCGGAGAACTTCGTCACGACGCGGCAGTTCTCGGCCTCGGCGTTGTTGGCGTTCATGCCGCCGACGTTTACGATGCGCAGGCGGCCGTCGCCCTTGATCTCGGCGACCATGCCGCCGAGCGTGTCGGCGTGGGCCTCGAGCAGCAGGGCATCATCGGCGCTTTCGCCGCCGAGATCGATGAGAATGCCGCCCTTGGCCGTCCGCTCCGCCGCAAAGCCGAGCGCGCGGAACTCGCGCAGGACAAATTCCTCCGCCTCGGCAGTGTAGCCCGTTGGACTGTCGATGGCCAGCAGCTCCACCGCCTTCTGCACGGCAAAATCCACATAGTTTTCCATGAAAAGTACCTCCCACCGCCCGCGCCGCGGGCTTTTTTGCCATTATATCACAGAATGGAGCAAAGGGAAAGAGAAGAAATTGCAGGGGCTGCACACACCCTTGCAGGGGAGCGGACAGCCGTGCCCGGCGACGCACTTGCAGTCCGTACCGGCTGCCGATAAAACGGTATGCACCGATTGCGTCTGTAGCGGCGCTCAGTGAGCGCCCAGTAGGGGAACATTCAACAGCATGGGGGCGCTGGTGCACCACCACGCTGCCTGACGTGTCATTGCGAGGAGCAAAGCGACGTGGCAATCTCGGGAAGGCACTTGCAGTTCGTACAGGGCGTCGATAAAACGCACGGACCAATTGCGTCTGTAGCGGCGGTCAGTGACCGCCTTGCAGAGGGGCATTAAACCGCTGGAGAGCTCTGGTGCACCACCACGCTGCCTGACGTGTCATTGCGAGGAGCGAAGCGACGTGGCAATCTCGCGGTACCCGGCTGAATTGCGGGAAAGCCATCGGCGAAAACGCAACTGCCTCCCCGAGATTGGGGCTGTCTCAAAATGCGGATTGTAAGAGTGTAGCCCCCCTTAAAAGTTAGATAAAAGCCGTGAAAATCCAGGTTCAATTGGATTTTCACGGCTTAATTGTTTGGCTAATTTTAGAAAATTTTATTTTGAGACAAGCCCAATGACAAACTTGAAGGCATTGCGGTTCTATAATCAATGTTGGGGCTCACTGCATGGCCCCTTTCTTACGAAAAAAAGGTTGAGCATAGAGCCAAAAGAAACAACCGCCTTTCCTGACGAAGGAAACCGAAAAGGGGCGCGGGGCTATTTGCCCGCGCCCCGAAAGGTGAGCCTGTTTCCTTTTCGATGATTTGCAGCGCTTCTTCCTCACGCCGCCTGATCTGCCATGTGCTCAGCGAAAGACTTCCGGCAAGAGGTGCAGCGCAGGAGCGCCATCACAAGCCGAACACGCTGCTGTCGCCGGCCTTTGGGGCTTGCAGCTGCTTCGGGCTGTTCCGGCGCATCAGACGCCGGGAGCCTTGCCCTGCACCAGCTCTTACTTCTCAAGGAAGCGGTGGAGCATCGCGGCGATCTCCGCGCGGGTCGCCGTGCCCTGCGGGTCAAGCACCCCGTCGGGCTTCCCTTGGATCAGACCGCTGCCGACCGCCCACTGCATCGCTGCCCTTGCATAATCTGAGACCTTGCCCGCATCCCGGAACTTGTCAAGCTCTCCCTTGGCGGTCATATCGCAGCCCTTGTAGTCTGCGTAGCGGAAGAAGATGGCTGCAAGCTGTTCGCGGGTGATGGAATCGTTCGGACCGACTTTGTTGTTGCCGTAGCCCAAAAAGATGCCGTTCTCCGCCGTCCATGCGATCGCGTCTGTGTACCACGTTCCGGCTTCCACATCGGTAAAGCTGCTGTTGCCCTTCGGCGCGGGGCTGCCCGCCATGCGCCAAAGAATGGTCGCCATCATCCCGCGCGTCGCCGTCCCGTGCGGACGGAATTGCGCGTTGCCCGTGCCGATCATCAGCCCATTTTCATAGGCGAACATCACATCGCCATAGAACCAATCCTTTTCGGAAACATCGGTAAAGGGATTCGCGCCTGTGCCGCTATTGCGCAGAATCGTCAGCGTGTAGGTTTTAGCACCGATTCCCACGACAATGTCGGTTTTGCCGCTGTTGGGGATGGCAACGGTTGCGCTGCCGCCGGTGGACAGAGCCTGCCCGTTGATGCTCACGGGCTCGCCGTTTCCAGACACCGCTGTGACTAGCGTAGATGTTGCTCCGCTATCATTTTGCAGCGTATAGGTATAGTTCGTTCCGTTGGCGGTAAAATCGCCGAGCTCCACTGCCAGACCTTCAAAGGTCAGAAGGTCATTACCGGGCACTGCGGCTCGCACCACTACGCGGGTGCCAAGCCGGGAGAAGGTGACGGTTTCCGTCTGGAAGGTTTCCCCGGAGATGGCACCGCCAATACGGGTCTTTTTCGTTTCCAGAACGGTCCCGGCGGCATCCAGCAGCGTGGCCACCAGCACTGTGCCAGTCTGAGACTGCAGGGAGTTGTTGCGCAGGGTAATGGCGGCGGTGCTGTGACCGTTGCCGTCGTTCCCCTGTGTCACATCTATCGTCATCCGCTCTCCGGTGCGGGCCAGTGCGCCGGTCATATGGACGGTGGCCTCGCTGTCACTGCCGTCATACTCCGGCAGGCGCTGAGTGCTTCCCGTTCCACCGATCTGACCTTCTGCCCACGCCTCGGCGTACAGATAGGTACCCACATTGGGGATCTCGGTTTTGCCAATGGAGTTCATATACTTGCCCAGATCATAGGTCAGGTCCAGTGTAAAGGTACCCTGATCGATGCGGGCGAGGGCGCTGTCTTCGGAAATGGTGATTTCATTATCGCGAACCGATACGCCGTTTGTGGCGCAGGCTACCACTGCAGGTTTGGTATGCAGATCATCCGCATAGAACGCAAGCTTCACCTCGCGATCCTTTTTGCCGGCCAGTGTGGCGGCAGAGGAATTATAGAGGGTCATGCGCACCGTGCGCTTGCCGGCGCTCTCCGCAATCACTTCCATTTGCGAGATGCCAATGTCGGGATAATCCAGATACACTGTGCCGTTTTCGTTGATGCCGCCGGCGGCGGTGATGGTATAGCTCGGGTCGGTCACGCGGTCCTTCACATGGTGCCAGACGGTAAGGGTGGTGCTTTCATTGGGCAGCAGTTTTTCCGTAAGGGTGGCGGTTTCCCCGCTGCCAAGCTTGACCGTTAGGTTTGTCACATCGTTCAGCCCGGTGTTGCGGATGGTAAAGCGAATGGGTGTCAGGCTGTTCAGCGCCAGCATGGCATAATCCACACCGATCTGTTCCACTGCCACCGCATCGGTGACAAAATCAGAGGTAGCGGTATAGAGGATCGTTTTCTCACCCGGAACGGTCACGTTGCCGATTACCTGCGGGTTTCCATCGTCATAGAAGGTGGCCTGAATGACAGCCTGCACCTGATTGCTGCCGCTGACATAGGCATCAAAGTGGTCAGCCAGCGTGCGATCCGGCAGCTCTGCCAGTTCCAATGGTGCGGAGAGCGTGTAGGTATTTTCGGCATAGCGCAGCTTGGCCGCCTTCAAAATGCCGTGATCTACCGCGCCGTTGGCGTTATTGACAGTCTCATTCCAGATGATGGTAAGATCATTGCGGCTGCGATGATCCCCGCTGAGGGAAGCGAAGCGGAAGTCTCCGCCCACGACGGCGTTGCCGCTGCTGGTCAGGGCAGACAAAGAGCCGGGGAAACTGTTGGACATGGTGCCGCTGCCGTCCACAGCCAACAGCTGAATATCGCTGCTGCCGTCTCGGACACTGTGCCAACCGATGACAAATCGGTCATCCCCGCTGCCGAAGTTGGCTGCAACGACCTGGGCGTTTTCGTCAAGATTGCTGTCACAGGTCGCCAGCATGGCTGTACCGGGAGTTCCGTCAGCAGCCACGGTACAATAGGCGATCTCGTAGGCGGAGGTATCTCCGGTTCCGCTGCGGTCCAGCGAGTAAACCGCCATAGCGGTTCCGTCGGGCAGCATGGCCGCCTGCAGCGCCTTCACGCTGCCGGTAGCACCGTTATAAAGCATTTTGGCATTGCTCCAGTCGCCGTTCCTGCTGTCATAGCAACTGTACATGATACAATCTCTGGTCGTGAAGTTCAGCAGGTTGCTGCCCTGCGTACCGGGATCGGGGGTGTAGACGCTGCGCCAGAACACGATGGCCTTGCCGTCGCCGCCCACTGCCGTGGCTGGGGCCAGATCCGGCGTGCCGTCGTTGGTTAGGCGGGTGGAAGTCCAGGTCGTGCCGTTATAGACGGACACTACGATCTCCGTGCTGTTCATCAGCAGGTTTTGCTCTTCCAATGTCACGGGATCACCGGCATTTTTACCCGGCAGGTCGGTGCCCATACGAACCCAAGCCGCCGCCGCGAAGCTTCCAGTGCCAGACAAAGAAACGCCCGTGTCGCCGTAGCCGGGGAACTCTGTGGGAGCGTCAATTTCACTGGAGGGAGTATAGACGCCGCCATTGCGGGTGGAGAAATGCGCCCGGCTGTCGTAAATACTGCTGCTGTTGCCGTCGTTGATGTAGGCCAATACCTTCCCGTCATCGCTGAGCTGTGGATAGGATGTGGGATTGGCATTGGTCTGGATGTTTTCCAGCCCACTGGTGGAGTCCAGAGAGAACAGCGTCATCCGCTGCTGGGGCTGGCCCCAGGTACGGGCATATTGCTCCAGATAGTCCCGGCTTTGGAGCGTTGCACTGCCAGAAGTCACCTGCATTCCGCTCTGAGCCGCCGCCGTCCGCAGCGAGGCAAGGCTCAGCCCACTGGTGGCGTTATTCCAGTATTCGTCGATTGTTGCCCAGTCATGAAAAGTCTTGGTGGCTCCAAAGGTTCCGGAGGCGATCACTGCCTCGTAGGAGATAAACAGGAATCTGGCCACAAATTTGATTCCCACTTCGCTTTGGATCCCCAGGGCCTGACCGTTGATCTGGCGCTTTGTCTCGTCGGCAAGATAGGTGCGGGAAAGGAACTTATTCTGACTGTCCACATCCAAATTGCCGAATAGGCCGATCTTCAGCGCCACGATCGAATAGTCAAAGCCAATGCCGCCAAACGCGTGGACATAGGCGTTGATACGCAGCGTGGTCAAAAAGTCATTCACTGCCGTGGCCGTGGGATCGCTCCAGGCAAGCTCTGTGCCCTGTCCCTGCTGGCCGTAGCGCACTGCGGTACGGAAATCCAGCTGAATGGCACCGCCCAGCTCAAAGGTTGCTGTCAACGGCACGGGGCCGGCCATGGCGTTCACGCTGAAGGAGAAGCCCACGCCAACGCCGGAGGTAAAGCCGCCGCCTACGGTGAAAACCTCCCACTCCTTTTTTTCGGCGTTATAGCGGATCTCCGCTTCGTAAAAGCCCTCCAACTGCAAGTTGAGATCCGTGCTGGTGACATTGTCGGCCAAGGAGTTGGTTTTGTAATCCCCCTTGGGATCATAGGTTCCCTGGGCCATCTGGCTCAGGTCCCCGGTACTGGGCACGCCCACCTCCAGGTTCTGCGTCAGCACATTCGCACCCAACGCCACGCCGTCCTCGGAATAGTCCATGTCCTCCATCTCCAGCGTGTTGTACCCGGCCCAAATCATGGCACGGAACACGGAGGGGTCTTCGCTGGGGGTGATGATCATTTTGAACACGGAAGTGTCCACCGGACCGCTCAGATCATCCAGCCGTCCGGTCAGCACCTTGAGAATGTTACTGTCGCCCACTCCGCCAAAGTCGACTCCCTTCACTATACTGGAGGCTCCCATCGTCGCCAGAATACCGGTGACGCGGTCATCCTCTGTCACCTTGGGCACTCGGGTCAAATCAACGACCCGGAAGGGCATTATTTTCTCCTGCAGCAGGCTGCCGTTCAGGCTCAGCTGCGTTTTCATACCCACATCCTTGCCGTCGGCGATCCATCCAGAGGTGGTCATGGTGGCCTCGGTGAGGGTCAGATCGTTTTCCACTACAGGGATGGATGAGAAGGGATACTGCTTGGTACTGCTGCTCTGGGCGGCAGGAAGAACGCCGTATTCGTCCGCCAACCTGAGACGGTAATTCTGCGCGTTGGCAATATCCTCGCCCCAGAGGAGCATGGTGGTGTGCAGGATGGCTGTTTTGAAGCTGCTGTTAGGGCCGATCTTCCCGGTCGCGCTGCGGACATCCACCTTCTGACCGTTGGCAAGACCGTAGTCAACGCTTTGCGCCACAAGGAAGGGCTTGTTTGCCTCCCCCGTCGGCACGCGCTCCAGAGAGACAACGCCCTCTGCGGTGCGCATTACATCGTCCACGCCCAGCTTGCCGTTGACGGTCAGCAGCAGCGGATAGTAATTGTTGCTGTCAATTTCGCTGATCTCCAGAATGTACTCCAGCTGATCCAGAGCGGAAAGCGCCGTGGTGTTGCTCTCGCCCTTTTCGGCCGACCAGAACTGGGTGGAATCCAGATAGACGGTTATATTTCCCGCCGCATCCGTGGTATAGGTGTCGCCGGTGATGCCGCTGACAAGTGCTCCTGCCCTGGAGCCCAGCAGAGCTGTCTCGCAGTAGCCTCCGTTTTTATAAACACCGCCGCGAACGGTCACCGTCTTGTTCGCCAGCGGATCGCCGCCCGGCGTGATGAGCGTCACAGATGCCCGGGCGACTCGCCGAAGGTTAAAGGTATTCAAGGGATAAAGCTGCAGTTTTGTGGCATCCCGCTCGCCGGAACGCAGATTTTCTTTATAGATGGTGCCCAGATAAATATCCGCGCCGGAGCCGGACCGCAGAGACACCTCACTGGCGATTCCGTTGGGTTCGTAAAGCGCCAGCACGCCTTCCCTGTTGGTCGTGACCGTTTTGGGCACACCTTTGCCGTCGGTGTATTGCAGTGTCGTTTCCGCTGCAGGCGTCAGCTGGAAGAGATAGAACTTATTTTGCAGCGTTTTCGCTGTCACCTGTACGGCGGCACGCATACCCGTGGCGGCATGGGTAGCCGTGACGGTTGCGCTGCCGTTAGCCAAGGCGGACAGCGCCATTTTGGTTTCGGGAAGGTAGGAATCAAAGGAGAAGTTTCTGATGTCCTCATACAGTCCGCCCTGCTTGTAGTTGACGGAAATGGCATTGTTGTTGCTGGAGAGCCACTGGATCCCGTCTTTAAAGGAGTTCCATCCGTACTCGTCATAGTTGATGCCTATGTACTCGATCAGCCCCAGCTCCTGGCGCAGCTGCAAAATTTTAGCTGTATCGGCGGGCAGGCTGCCGCTGACCTTGGAGGTATTGTCCATGGTCAGCGCAGAAATCGTGGCTCCGTTGCCGTCCTGCACCTTCAGTGCGTCGGCATCGTAGACATACAGGGGGAAGGAGTCCGTGCTGGGAGCTTCCTCAACAGGGTTCTCCACGCTCAAAACCACCTGATAGGTGTCCTTTAGATTGCCGGCTTTCACACGCTGTAATGGCAGGGAGAAACTTCCGGAGGTACCGGATAGGCGCTCACGGACCACCTCTTGGGTGTTGTTGTCCTCTGTGACCCGGGTAATGGTCAGCGTGGGCTGCTGAGAGGCGCCGTCAGTGGCGTTTTCCACCGACCAGTTGATATTGACGGTGCCGTCGGTATCCTTGTGGTAAATGCTCTGGGGCGGTGTCAGCTTGGCCGTGGCGGGTGGTGCCTGCACGATGATCCAGGCAAGTGCCGACAGGCGGACGTTCTCACCCTCGGCGTTGGGGTGCGGCATGGAGACCCGCACCGTGTAGGCCGGGGTATTTCCGCTGGAGAGATTGGAGAGCACATTCTCCGGGATCCGCACGCTGTTTTCCTCTTTGCCAGCGGTATAAGACGCAACGGGCTGGATGCCGCTCAGCTCCGCCTCATTCGTGTAGTTGCCCGCATACAGGTCAATCCTGTAATGGAACTCTTTGTTCGGTGCCATCAGCGCGGCGTTGGAGCTCCACAGCACGGTGGCGGGCTGATTTACCCGCGTCACGATGGACGCGCCGCCGGGAATCACCAGTGCCAGGGAATTGCCTGCCGTCACGGTATAGGGCTTTGACTCGCCCGTCACATCATCGGCAGGGTCCACAGTCCCGTTGTCCGCCGTAAAGGTAAAGGTGACGGCTCCCACCTTGGTTCCTGTGGTGGCAACAACGCCGGTATCCTCGTTGATGGTGGCAATGAGCGTGTCACTGCTGCTCCATTTGCCGGTGGTGTAGGTGGCCTGCTCACCGTTTTCCCCCAAAACCTCTGCCTGAAGCGTGGGGCGGGCGGCTTCGGCGAGGGAAATCGTATAGTCGGCGTCATTCGCTTCCGGGACGATGGTCACCATGTGCGCGGAAACTTTCTTTGCCACCGTGAACTGCCGGGTCAGGGGAAGAACATTCACCCAGTTCGGAGCGTCTTTCGTGCCCTCGTTGGCCTGCAGCGTCACCGTATAGGTGCGGGTGTAAGCCGCGGGTGCGATTGCATAGTCGCTAATGGTGAAGGCTTCCTTCTCTGTGTCCAGATAGACCTGCAGATGGATTGGTTCAACCGCGGAGTCGTACCTCAGCTCGAGGCGGAATGGGGCTTGCTTCGGGTCTGTGCCTGCCGGGGTGTGATAATTGCTGTATACGGTCTTGTAGGCCTGCTCCATGTTGGCGTTCATCGTGAACGATGCCTTGCCGTTGTCGTAGTCGGCGGTCAGTGCGGTGGGGGCGTTGCGCATCAAGACGCTCTCCAGCGCAACGTCGGTAATCGGCTCGCTTAGATAGTGTGTGGTATCCAGCGTATGATCGAAAACATCCTTCACGCCGGTCATACCATTGACGGTGACCGTGGTGGCATCTGTATCCTGCACTGGGTACCAGAGCATTGCCGTGACACCGTAGTTGTTCATGGAAAGCTCAGCGGCGCTATACTCTTCGCCATTGATGGTCACGCGGGCGTTGCTAAGATCCACGAACTCGCTAAAGGTAACTGTGATGGGCACGTGCTGTCCGCTGGCATAGGTTCCCTCCGTGGCCGTGACGCTTTGAATGGTGGGGGCGTCCGTGTCCAACAGCTCGGCGGCGGCGTTTCTGGTCTCGGTGGAGGCGGAGGAATTATTGCTTACGCCAAATACCTTATCAAAGTTCAGATACAGTTCGAAGGGCAGCCAGTACTTCTGATCTCCTCTGCTTTTCGTGGTAGACTGCAGGGAGATGTTGACCGTATCGCCCTTGTTGATCGTACAGTCCTGCGGTTTCCCTCCGCCGCTTTGCGTCAGATCTGCTCCATTGAACGTGTACTCCGTCAGACAGAACGGGGCATAGGGTTGTGTGGATCCACGACTATAATAGCCATACGGCGCAGGGCCAGTATAGGAAACGCTGGTAGTCCAGTCAAACTTGATGCGGGCGTTGATTTGGTATGGCTGATAAAATTTTTCGGTGGAGCCGCTGAGACGCACCGAATTGCGGGCGCCCTCCAAAATTCTGATGGTATCGCTTAGCGCAACGAAGTCCTGATTGTCGGCGCCAAGGGTATTGTATTCCTTTGCCAGCAAAGGAATGAACATGTCCGTAGCTACTCCGTTGTAAGTTTTATCATAGTCCGGTGCGGTCATTGATGTTTGTATTGTGGGGACGCCAACCGTCTTTATTAGCTTGAGCTGACAGTGGTCGGCATAGCTGGCGCCGTCATAGAACACCAGATTTTCCGCATCGTAAAATTCAATCATCCCCAGCAGGTCGCCATAGGAATAAGAATTCGCGAGCCAGTCTGAGTTCC
>ERZ506950.1088-NODE-1088-length-11709-cov-5.653853_pt1 | contig 11709 bp, 15 predicted proteins | sample MGYA00512897_ERZ506950 | MGnify/ENA metagenome assembly ERZ506950
TTCGCCCACGGTATAAAAGTTGCCTGTCAGTTGGTGCATATTGGTAGCTGCCGTATGGCGTAAATCGTGAAAACGGATATGTGGCATTTCCAAATCTTCAAGCAGTTTTCCAAACTATGAAGATACCCACGACGCGGCGATAGGCGAACCGTCCGGCTTCGCTACAACAAGGTCATTGTCGTAGTAAGGGTTTCCGTCCTTTTCTGCCTGTTCCTTTTGCGCTTCCTGCACCGCAAACTGTTTGAGAAAAAACGGGCGGGCAAGATCAGTAATGGGTAGCGTCCTACCGTTGGATTTCGGCGGTGCCATTTCTTCAATGGTTTTTGTTTTCGGCGGCACCTTAAAAGGTAGCTGCTCGGAAACGTCAAAGGTGTTGTTTTCCAAATCCACATTACGCCAACGCAAGCCCAAAATCTCGGAACGGCGCATACCGTACAGCCCGCCAAGAATAACGGGCATTTCCCAAACCGTACCCTCGACGCGCTGCATGAGTGCTTTGACTTGCTCCGGTGTATAAGGGTCGGGTGTCTTATCGCCCTTACCAAACTTTGTGAGCGTGTCCCGCGCCGCGTTGGTTTCAATATACCGATACTTGCGGGCGTGTCCCAGGGCGACGCTCAAAACGCGCTTTGCCCCCCGCTGCGGTGGACGGTTTCAAGCCCTTGTCGATAATCTGCTGAAACATCTTGTCCACCATAGCAGGGGTAAGCTGATTAAGGGCAACGCCGCCAATATAGGGATTGATATAGTTTGCAATGGTCTTTTTGTAGCCGTCGTAAGTAGAGGGGCGCAAGTAGAGGGGCGCAAGTTTACCCTCGCATAGCTTTCCACCCATTCATTGAGATAGTGGGCGACGGTCTGCTTTCCCTGTGAAGAAATAGACGCGATTTGCCCGGGGCTTTGGAGCTTCGTTTTCATTTCTGCTTCATGCTGTGCCGCTTCGCGTTTGGTTGCAAACCCTCGCTTTGTATAGGATTTTTTCGCCCCGTCGGGGGCGGTGTACTTTATATCAACGTCGTAAACGGTACCCGGCCGCCCGGTCAGTACGCCGTTGCTGTCGCGTTTGTTCTTTGCCTGTCATGTTCTGATTGCCATAGCTTAACCCCCTTGTTCTGCCGGGGGCTTCGCCGCTATCTTTGCTCTGTGGTACCAATCCCAGATAGCAGCGTCGGCTATCAACCGACGGTTTCCATTTTGTATATATTCAAGCTCTCCGTTATCCATAAGCTCATGCAATTTATTTTCCCCGATACCGCTGATTTTGCTCATTTGCTCAACGGTCTTTAACATAGGGAATACAGGGATAACGGGGCTTGCTGTTTCCTTTTTTGCCATAGTGATGTATGTTGTTATTCTTTTTATTATTTAAAAGTACATTATAGGATTGGTGCATGTCTCGGCTATGAAGCATCCCACACCCGGACATTCGCGCTCGATGATGTCGCGGAATATCTCGCTCGTATACTGCTCGCTCTGATAATGACCGATGACGGCTATCTGTATCTGCTGTTCACGTCCGAAAAACTCGTGATAATGCATCTCGCCTGTAAGGAACGCATCGGCGCCCGCAGCCACAGCCTCGTCCAGGAGGAACGAGCCCGAACCTCCGCACATTGCCAATGTACGTATAGGACGGCGCAACAGCTGGTTGGTCTGCACACACTCCACGCCGAATGTTTTCTTGAGCATGATGATGAAGTCGTCCGCAGCCACAGGCTCCTCAAACTCTCCCATCACTCCCGAGCCACATTCCACGCCGTCCACCTGCTTGGGCGACATGAAGCGCACGTTACGCAGCCCCATCTTCTCCGCCATCTTATAGTTCACACCGCCACGGGCATTGTCCATATTGGTATGCATAGAAAGGATGACGATGTTGTTAAGAAGAGCCTTCATAACTGCCTGCTGCACATAGTCTTCGCCAGTCAGACGCGCAAGCTTACGGAAAATCAACGGATGGTGCGATACGATAAGGTTGCATCCCTTCTTTATGGCCTCATCCACAATCTGACACGTAACGTCCAGACACAATAATGCCCCTGATACTTCCGCCTCTGTCAGTCCGACTTGCAGGCCAGCATTATCCCAGCTTTCCTGCAAGGGCAGAGGCGCGAAACGTTCAAGGGCTTCAATAACTTCCTTTATTTTCACGCTTTTCAGCCTTTATGTATACAGATACTATATGTAATATGCTGCAAAGTTACTGCTTTTTATGCAGAAACGAAAGGAAGCACACGCTTTATTAGAATATTTTAACGAGGATTTATTAGCCTCTACCCATACCAAATCGCCCCGTCTTATATTCCGTATTCAACAATTCATAAATATAAGCAGGACTTTGTACATAAAGGTCAGTTTCTGTATCTTCCAATTTCTGAAAAGTGTCCGAATTATATATAACATCAAGAGCATCTGCAAGACTTATTGGATAATCTTCTATCAAAGACTTAGTCAACTCATCCACCGCCCTATCAATTAAATATATTTTTATTTGTTCTTTTGTCATTGTTTTATTCTTTTAAGTAATCCTATTGCCTGAGCCGTCCCAAAGAAATATTGCCTGTTTAATTTCTTATACTTCAACTCCTTTGCAAGATCTTCAATCGAAAATGAGCCTTCAGCATATCGACCAAGTAAATATGCCACTCCATCGTCAGCTATTGGTCCTATAACAATATCATAGCCATGTTTAAAGTCGGCGTATTTCTTATTTCTATTCTTGAAAATAAATTCAGCCCACTCGCTATCAGCTTCTTTAAACAGACAAACTTTTAAACGTGATGTATTTAAACATACCTCATCAAATTCATATACCTGTACTACAGGACTACCACCAAACAACCTTGCTTTCTTTTTAGCAAGTTCTTCAGCCTGTGTATAAATGTCTGTCAAATAAAAACCCTGTCCAAAGTCTTTGAATTTTTGTGATTTAGTAATGTCTATAACATCAAAATCCACATTTGTCCCATGATATAGCCTCATACTAATGCGCCTCCATTCTTTTTACAAATCAGCACCAAATCGTCTACTGTATCATCAATAGACTGCAAATGCAAAGTACTATAAAATTCTATAAGAAAATCTATACCTTTAAAGCGTTTTAAGTAAAGATACGCATTTCTTGTTGACAGACCGAAACGTCTGCCCATACCACGAATACATGCATTCACAAAAGGTATTTCGTATTTGTCTGCCATAATAGTTTTTATTTGATGGTAAAGTTAATCAAAATTTCTGAATAGACAAAGCTATAGAATAAAAGTTTTCATTGCTTCTCAATCACAAAATGTCCTCAATGCAAATATCGTCTAAAGAGTAAAAAGCTGTTACAAAATAAAAATTGATTATAGAGTTCTGATTTGCCGTTTTTAGGGTGTTTTGCTGTGCAAACAGCACCCAAGCTTAACAATAGTGCCACTTTTACACTCTAATAGTGGCACTATTGGACTGTAAAAGTGGCGCTATTGCATGATAAAAGTGGCGCTATTGTAGTGTAAAAGTGGCTCTATAGCAGCAAAAAACGGCTCTTTTGCGAGTCTGATTTCATAACATTTCTCTAGAAAACCGCATAACGCGCTGTGTATTAGCACGTTGTCCTCAAACGCTCAAAACTCAAGAATTTCGCACCAAAGATTTTGTTGTGCGCTCAGCTCATAGTATTGAGCATCAGAAATACAAATATTGTCAGGCAAACTAACCGCCAAACAGGAATTTTATCAGCGAAATTCGGTTAAGCAGGGCTTTCAGTTCCTGTCCGCACCACTGCAAGCAGCCGTGTAACTTGCTGGGTTTCTATCTTCAATGCCGCAGGCATTCTTTCCGTATCAGTCTAATACTATCATTCTTGCTGTAGCATTATCCATTTCAGGCATTGTCTTTCCAAGCGGAGCGTTGATATAAGTTCCGTCTGCTATGATATATTTGTGTCCTTTATACATGATGTAATCCCCCTTTACATTGCCTTCTGAGAATTCTATCGCAGATGCAAGATGACCGGGATAATATACGAGGATGCACTTCAGGCCAAGCAAGTCGCGCACTAAGCGTGTGAGAAGGATTGAGCGGTCCTCACAGTCGCAATATGGATAGAACAGACTTTCTTCGGCAAAGAACGCTCTGTCTCCACCCCACACCTTGTCGTCATATTCGTATTCGAGTCCTGTTTGTACCATATTGAGTAGGCGACTTACAGCTTCTAACTGCGAAAGACCTTCCATTTGTCTGCGCAATTGCGGATAGACGAGGTTGCTTGTGGTTATGTCCATAGGCGTGTTGGCATACATCGCCCACCGTGTCATTATGTCGTCACCAATAAACGAAGTAGGATAAGTGGAATAGAAGTCCATAAGATTTTTGTTTACGGATGCTTCTATACCAAAACCTCCATAGCGTTTTGATGTGATTCTGCGAATGTCCGACGGCATTGAGGTGAATCTCTGGCATGTATTAATGTAGAGCGACAAAGGTTTCTCATTCGGAAATTCAACATTACATACAGAGAGGCGTGTCGGCAACTGTTCGATGCCAAAATAGGTTTCGCCGTCTATTTCGTACGAGACGTGGTCATAAATATAGTGCTTTGATGCATAGAGCATATAAAGGCGATTGTCGTTTGCACCCAGACGCATCTTATAGCCCGACTGCATATAGAGGTACGCCATGAGCAGAGTGGCGGCGTTTTTCCGCTCTCCTTCTATGCTGTAAGCCAGCGAACGTAGCATTTGCAGATATGCCCAATCGCTTAGTTGCAGTGAATCGCGCAGTGCAAGGCAGTCTATTATCATATTGTCGTAGCTGTTGCCGGTAAGCGTCTGCAAGGCATCAGCCACATTGTTATTGCTTGATCCGTCAAGTGTTAATTTTATATCGGAATCAAATCTTACCTTACATTGTGTACCGAAGAATGTAAATGCAGTGTATTTCTGCACCTCGACAGGAACTTCAATGATTGGTTCTATGGGTTGTGGCTGGGGCTGGGGAGGTTTTGGTGTAACAACTTCCTCTATTACAATTGGCTTTTCCTCCACAGGTTTCTGTTCGTCTTCTTCGGGCATAACCACCGGTGGGACGGGCTTTTCTTCCGGTACCGGCACCGGTGCTGTGTGTTCAAAGTCTTTCCACGGATTTCGTACAAAGCTTATAAACTCATTCATAGCCTGCTTGCGGAAATCCTCTAATTCTTTTCTTGTCTGTTTTCGGAAATCGTCGAGTCCACGTCTTAGCTTGTTGTTTGAAAGCGTTTGGGCATGACCCCAAGCTATACTAAGAGCCATGCCCAATACTATTATTATATATCGTTTGTGTATCATGATTTATCATCAAAAACAGCATCAACAATATCGTAAAGCTTGTCGCCATCTTTTTCGAGTTCCTGCTCCATATTGCGCTTAATTCGCGCAATGAGTTCCTTCTTGTCGAAAGCTATACGTACCTGAACCTCAAAGTTGTTGTTGGGTAATCTGCGGTAGATGGCAAGCACAGGAATAGCGTTTGTCAAAGTCTGGTCTACAATCATTCTCGATCTTTGGTTAAACTTGTCGATAGTTGTTGCCGTCAGAGCATTGCTCTGGCTATTGTCGAGTTTCTGCTGCATTGCCGTTACAAGTTCGGTCTTCAACATTGCTGCAAGTTCTGTCTGTGCTGCTGCTCGTGCTGCTGCATAGCCTGAGTTGTACGTTCCTGCTGTCTGCTGTGCCGTCTGCATGATATATCGTTTTGTGACGTTTCCGCTTTCGTCTGTTGTCAGTTCAGCGCTGTAAAGCTGGCTTCTCGTCACCTGTTGTGCTATGTCTACGTCTCCGGCTGGCACTGTCCATCCCTCAGCCTTAAGTTCCTTTGCTTGTTTCTTTGCCTGTTTGGTGGGTTTGGCGTTGAGCATTTTCATATTAATGGCATTGAGTTCCTGCTGTTGTCTTGCCAGTTCCATTGCTGTTTGTGCGGTTGCTGTGGTTGCAATCATGATTGCTGCCACAAAAGAAAGAATCTTCTTCATAATCCTATTATTTTTTTATTGTTTATATTATTTGCCAGTTTAAGCAAGAGGGGCAGAAAAAGTAACCCTTAGATGTTGGAAAAAACATCATAATCAGTTGATTTCTTCCAGCAATGCCTTGGCTTCAGCCTGGTGTTGGCAATAATCCTTTGCCTTCAGGTATTTATGCAACTGTCTTCGGGCTTCTTTTACGTCGTCAAGTTTCACGAGCAGATAGATGTATGCCCAGCGTAATTCGCTGTTGGTGTTTCTCTCCAATTCTTCTTCGTAAACCAATTCCTCATCGTCGAATTCCACATCCTTTCCATATAAATCTTTCAATGCTATATCTGAGGTGTGCAGAGCCTTCTTCGTAACGGTCAAAGCCTGTTTGTAGTCTTGCCGATTCATTAATTTGGTTATCTCAACGATGTCGGCATTTCCACTACGATAGTCGCTGAACGTAGGCTGCGATATGCCGGTTTTGTCTAATGGCGACATCTGCATACGCCACAATGGTACTAACACGAGTGTAAGCAATACCACTGCTGCCACTGCTGAGACGATGCTGGTGTATAGTCTTACTGTAGTGCGTCGTGCCAGACGGTGCTCCATTTCTGCCATACGCTCCAGCTTCCTCTTTCTCTCTCCGAGCCTTGCCACAATTAGCATAGTATCGCCATCGGCGGCATTGGGATTAAATTTCTCTTCGTTCATAGCATGGGTTGTTTTAGATGTTACATTTACGAAACTCTTCTGTTGCCATGCTCCGCAACGTGTTCATGCATTTGTTCTTGGCTGTCTTCAGACCATTCTTACTTGAACTTCTGTCGCTGCGCAGCATAAGAATCTCGTCAAGGCTTTTACCTTCGTAATAGAACATTGTGAGGATTTCTACGCAACGTGGCGAAAGGCGCTGTATGCAGTCATCCATAATACGTGCTTTCAGCGTGTCGGTACTCTCTTCACAAGGCATCTTCATCGTTTCGGAGTGTTCCGCACTGTCGAATATCTCACCGTAATAGTCGAGTCGTTCGCTGCGCACGAGTTCGCGATATTCCATCTTTGCGAACGCCATCACAAACGTCAGCAAGCTGCATGTCATAGGCTGCACCTCACCTGTATGTCGGCGTCGCATAACATTTCCGTCAGAAACAGATATGGTACCATTGGTCATTTCTGTCCATATCTTCAGGAAAGCGGTCTGGAAAATCTCCTGTTTGCGGTCCTTGTCAAAGAAAACTTCCTTAAAATGTAGGTCAAAATAGCTCCGTGCTGAAGCGTAGAACCATTCCTCCATGTTCTTGTCGTGCCGCCAAATGCCCTCCACGACCTCTGCATCGGTATGGTTACGGCGCATTGTTTTCATTTTTAGCAACATTCCTCTAAGTTTCTTTTTACTTGTTTATATGTTAAAAACACATCTGGCATGAAAGTAACCCATCCTGCCGCCACTTATTGTTCTTTATCGGGCAATACTCTTATCATCAATGTTTGCACCTGCAGATCTGGATCGTAGTTAAGATGTTTTTCCAACCAATGGTTAAACTTCTTGCGTGTCATCGTACGCATAAGGTCGGCATTGATGAACGGATTTGGTGAGAACACCACATGCAAATAATTAATTTCCGGTTCTTCGCCACAAGTCATCTGATAGCCGTTTTCGTCGTTTTCAAAAAATATATGGCGCTTGTCCTTGCCCACACGAAACGGCATATCGTCATCACCGATATATGGTAGGATGCACACCACCGTGTTGCAGTCCTCGAAGAACGCTGCCATATAACCCGCTTTCGGCGAACAGAATGACATAGCGAAGCGGTCGCCGGCAACGTACTCGCTGCTTTCATAGCGGTCGGATGTGCCGTTGCGCAGTGTTTTTGCCACAAATTCCACGGGAGCATATTCTATAGGTGTTGCGTAGAAGTCGACGGTGACATTCAGCGTGAACATATTGTCGGCATATACAGGCTCCGAAACCACGGGAGCATTTATGTGTCTCACCAGTTTGCCTTTAACCTGAAGACGAGACATTTGGTCGAAACGGTCGCCACGGTTCGTGAGTTCAAGCAATGACTGCGATGTGACAGTGGTGCCAAACTTGTCTGCCAACGCCATAACAATGGCATTCTCAATGGCTTTGGTCCTGGCTTCGTCATACGAAATACTGCCTGAATATGTATAAGCATAAGTTCCTCCGCACCTTTCCTGCTTGACTTTGGCAAGCAGTGAGGAGGTGCAGAGGAACAATATAATGGTTATGAAGATAATTTTCTTCATTGTGAATCAGATTAGAAGGTATAGCCTAAAGTGAGGGATACCATAGGGATATTACATTCATAAGATTCATAGAATGATTCTATATCAAAAGTTGAATTTAAAGAATAAAACCCAGTTAAACCTATTACGAAATGTTTCAACTCTAAAGCCAAATCGATTGATGGGCCTACAAGGAACGCTTCATTATAACCAGCCAGTGAAAAATAACCTCCTGCAACACCAACTTTTGGCACAAAAAGACAATTATTACCTATTCTTGTTCGATAACCCATATTGGCATGAAGCATAGCAGTTAAGTCGTCTACATTTGTGGCTAATTGCACAGCTGGAGAAAATGTCCATGATCCGTAATTATTAAGTGATATGTTTGCTTGTGCCATGGTTGTAAACGCAGCATATTCATTCAGAATAGCACCACCAACTCGCACATTATAAGTGTTCTGTGCATTCGCTCCAATGGCAGTCATTGCCATTGCCAATGATAAAAGAATTTTTTTCATAATCGTTTTTGTTTTTAGAATTTAATATTTTTCCATGTATTCAGCATCTTCGGCGAAACAGTCACACAGGGTGTCTGCTTCTTGCCTTTTGCCACAACAGATTTGCGCATGACGTTCTTCTTCACATAGTCGTAGAGTTCGCCGTAGCTCACCTCGCCTTTCGTGTCCTGTAGTTTCTTCATGACAAAGTAGGAGAAGAGTCCGTGTGCCTGTTCTTCGTAGGCAAGAGCCGTCTCTGTGCCTGATGCCGCTGTGAGTACTACAACATTTCCGGTCACCGCTTCTTGCTTCACCACTGGTGCGATGCCACGGTGAGTTTCATCGAGGGCAGCGACATTCTGACGGTCGTTACCGCTGAAACAAGCGTCAATAAGCACAAGCGCACTGTTGAGAGGAAGTTTTCCGAGTGAAGTATATATTTCTTTAAGGCTATAGCCGTTATTCACGTCGTTGATGCTGACGTCTGCAGGGATAAGCTTGCAGTTGCCTTTCTCGTCAGGCACTCCGTGTCCGGCATAATACACAATGAAGTTGGCGTCCTTACCATACACATCTGCCACTTCACCGAACCATTTCAGCATCTCCTTCATTTCCAAATACTTGGCGTTTACAGCAAAGCGTATGTTCTCTCGTGGCAGTCCTAAAGTGCGCAGACAATATTCCTCGAATGTCTTGCCGTCCTGAGCTGCATATTTAACGTTCGGGGTGTCCTGATTGGCATATTTCTCATTGGCTACAATCAGGCAGAACGTGTTTTCGCGGCTCATAGAACTTCTCGGGATGTTCATGTCGATGTCTGATGTGCCGGGGGTGATGCTTGTGATTTTAGGAGCCGAGGGCTTGACACCGCTAACTTCATCTTTACCTGCAGCTGAGTCATCGCCATAATTACTAAGGTCAATTCCTGCTATAGGATCAGAATAAGTTGGAACAACTGCTTTAGTATAGATTACATTACCTGCCAAAAGGTCTGACTCGTGGATTGTGGAAGGCATGTTGAATTTTGTCGTAGTTTTTGGATTGAATGCTTTCTTACCCACTTTCTCAATAGAATTTGGAATATAAATTTCTGAGAGCTTTGTAAAACCAAAGAAACAATAATTAGAAATCTCTGTGATGCCTTGCTCAAGCACAACTGTGCGAGTTTTATATATATTTGCAATTTGGCCTAAATCAACTGTAGAAACTTGCAGTGTATGGCCTCTCTTGTCCTTTACTTGTGCGGGAATGACCACCATAGCGGCTTTGTTGTCGAAGCCTGTTATGACGGCTTTGCCATCCTTTACCTTGCATTTGAATGCTATTCCGCGATTGAAATAGGTGAACGATTCGGCTGAAACATTGATTGCCAGCATCAAAACCATAATAAATGATAACAGCTTTTTTGTATTCATATTTTTAGTGTTTTGTTTGTTAAAGTCATTTTCGTATAAAGGTAACCCATCTATCGTAATTTATTTGCGTCCTGTCACCATCGGTGTTTGTCTGATGCGGCTCTCATAGGTACTGAAGATGGCGGCAAGTCTCTTTTCCAATGTGCTGCGGCTCATGTTTATTGTCTTCCTTCCGAGGGTGTAGAGGGCGTACGAGAGTTTGCCCACTCGCTTGCCTTTCACTTCCGAACTGAGTTGGTAGGGTTTGCAGGCACTTATTGTCAACCATTGCTCTTTAATGGGTTTTGCTGAAGGAGTACCGGGTCGTCGTGGAATATTGAATTTTATGTCCACTCCTCTGACACATTCATCGTCGTCGCCGCAAGTGGCATCACCGCTATGACAGGCATCAATCGCTACTATAAGTTGGCCTTTGCTACCGATGCGGCGCCTTATCTGTTGAAGAAACACAGCCACCTCATCATCACTGAAATGTCGTTCGCCACGGTCTTGTGGACAGTAAGTCATGTATGCGTCGTACGGAATCCAAGATTCGTCCCACTCCGAGTGGCGTCCTGTCCAGCGCATTGCTTCGTCGCCGTCAAGGTCTGTCATGAGTTGCCCATGTCCCGAATAGTGTATATACACGATGTCGCCCTGTTTGCAACGGGCGGCAAGCTGCTTGAAAGCTTTCACCATATTAGCCTTAGTGGCTTGCTCGTTGCGTAGCGTGGCAATATCGGTGAAGCCCATGTCTTGAAGCATATTCACCACATAGTGTATGTCGTTGTCGCCATTTATCTTAGCCCAACGTGTATCTAACTGTTTGCCTAAACCGAACACTAAAGCACGGTGGACGGCACCGCAACATGTTGCAGCACTACACAATGCCATAATGACTGTAAGCACGAATCTGCTCATAGTTGTCGTTTCTGTCGTTTAAACGAGTGTAATATAATAATGGGTTATTTTTGTGAATACAAAAAAAAGCGTGGAGCCAGTCCTCTGCCCGTTCCACGTGTTAAGGCCTTCGCACTGCCCTGTAAGTCGAAACGAGCAACGCTGAAAGCCCCACGCCGATGTAAGTATATAATACAACCTAATGCGTCATGCGTAAAAAATGGCGTATGACGGCATCAGGTGCATGGATATAATACACCTCTTGGGGCGTTCCCGTTGCTTTGTTTTTGACTTACAGTTTGAAGTTGCGAAGTTCTAACACGTCAAAACCAAAGCGTCAGTAACGCCTTTTATGTATATATGTCCTCCCGCCTTAGCCCATATAGGGCTTTCAGCATCGCCAAATTTTCAATTCAGCCTTGTCAGTATATTTTGCACTGACATCGGGTTAGACGCTGCAAATGTAATACTTTATTTTGAAATAGCAAAGAAAGCATCATTTTATTTAAGATTATCGGTGTGATTATCCCAAATCGGTCATTAGAAAAAGTTTCTTGTCATTTTCTAATGACCTCTAAGTTTGCAGAAGAAAGCAATTAGGCTAAATAATCAAGGTAAAACTATGATTGATAAAGACAGTTTCGTACCTTTGTTGTAAAAAGGTAGAATCGGTCTGTCGAAGAGG
>ERZ506950.1090-NODE-1090-length-11673-cov-5.159064_pt1 | contig 11673 bp, 7 predicted proteins | sample MGYA00512897_ERZ506950 | MGnify/ENA metagenome assembly ERZ506950
AGATGCTCTATAACAGCGCTGAAAGATGCCATACCTCACACCCATTTCGGATAAAAGTAACAAAACCGGAGACGGCATACCGGGTTTTTGTCGTGATTATAGTACAACATCGTAAAAAGTGCAAGAACATTTTTTACAAGATTTTTACACGCTTTTCCCTTATCATGATCCTTTGTAAAATTTCGGGAAGGCAGCCCGGTCGATCCCCCGCCGCGCCCCGCGTTCTCCGCTCCTTTTAAAAGAGATCGAGCATGCCGTCAAGATAGATTTTCTCGCGGACCGGGAGGTGGTATTCGGGTCTTGTCAGGTAGTGCAGCAGAAACTCCAGCAGCACTGCCCTGCCGAGGGTGCGGCCCTCGATCTTGAAATGGGAAAAGCCTATGGGAAGATATATATCCCGAATGTCCGCCGCGCCGATGAAGCCGGGATTCTTCATGGCTTTGGAAAACCGGTAGCCCTGCGCACCGTCGGGCGCGGCGCAGCGGTGCTCCGGCGCATCCTCGCCGAGGTTTTGGCGGCTGACGGCTTCGTAGCATGCCCGCCGCTCGGCGCAGCCGAAATCGCAGCACTCGTTGCAGAGGAACTCCACCTTGTCCTTTTCCGCCTGCGGGAGCGTGCCGAGCCGGTCAAACCTCCGGTTCAGGCGAAAATCCGGCACGACATACGAAAACTCCTCCCGCTCGAGTTCCTTCCGAAAGTCCCGAAAATCCGTCAGCACCTTGGTCGTGGAGGACACAAAATACAACTTGGGATACCGCCGCCGGAGATAGGCGAGCAGCAGCTCCGAATGGACGATAACGCCGTTTCGCGGCGTTTCGCTCTCATTGAAAAGCGCGCAGAGACCGGTGCACTTTTTATCCGAGAGATGCTCCTCCCGCAGGAGGGAATTGCTGAACGTGAGCCGCGCCGAAATGCCGTATTCGCGCAGCAGCGAGAGCACCTCGCGCGGATCATCGTCCCCGTACCCGGTGCGTCCGCCGTCCCAGAGGCAGTCCGCCGGCGCGCCGTAGATCGAGCCAATGCCGCACCAGTCATAAAAATACTCCCGGTGCTCAAAAAACAGCGGCAGAAACAGGCGGTAGAGCGCATAAAATTCAAACAGCCCGGGCAGATGATACTGCGCATTGAACTGATCCATCGGTCCCCTCCATGGCATGGTATTTTTATTTTATTGTACCACGCGCGTCAATGCGGGGGATGCGCAGGGCCGCCAATTATGCGTTGTAGGGGAGCGGACAGCCGGGCCCGGCGCAGTGCTGCCGAAATGAACAGGCTGTCGATAAAAACGTACAAACCGATTGCGTCTGTAGCGGCGCTCAGTGAGCGCCTTGCAGGCTGTAGGTTTGGTGGCATGAACGCCGCTCGCACACGCCTTGTAGGGGGCGGTGTCCTCGACGCCCCGCCGCGTAAAGTTACCGTATTCGCCGGGAGTGCCTTGTGATCCGGCCGAGTGCTGCTGAGATTGCACCCCAAGGGCACTTCCTCGCGCTTCGCGCTCAGGGCGCCACGGCTCCTGCGGAGCCTCGCAATGACAAACTTGGGAGTGCTTTCTTCCCGTGTCATTGCGAGGAGGGCGCAAGCCCGACGTGGCAATCTCAAGCAGGCAGTGACGAATCCGCCGGAGGCTTTCCTGTGTTCCGGCCGGTGCTGCGAGATTGCCGCGCCTTGCTCCGCAAGGCTCGCAATGACAAGTCGAGGGCGTTCACCGTTTTAACGATAGTCTGTCAATTCCGCAGGTACAGCGCCGGGCCCGGCTGTCCGCTTCCCTGCAACATTACATCGCATTGCAAAAGGGCCGGACGTGCAGTCCGGCCCTTCTCTATTATTATTTCATTTTCATTCAGCCCAGGATATAGACGGTGCACATGCGCACGCCGAAGTTCCAACACTCGGCATAGGTGTCAAAATACAGGTCGATCTTATTGCCCTTGATGCCGCCGCCGATGTCCTCGGCCACGCAGTAGCCATAGACATACTGGCCGTCGTTTGAAACGACATACATCTTCGTGCCGAGCGGGATGACGGTCGGGTCGACCGCGATGGCGCCCACGCGGGCCAGCGTGCCGGAATAGGTGTGACCGACATAGCCCTCGCAGGTGTAGGCCGTGGCGGAGCAGGTCATCACATCGACGTAGGTGTAGCTCTCGCCGGAGGACGTCATGATGACGTTGCCGCTCGTCTCGGCGGAGCCGTCATAGCGTGAGCCGCCGGAGGACGACGAGCCGGACGAGGAGCTGCCGGAGGCCGTGCCGGACGAGGAGCTGCCGGAGGCCGTGCCGGACGAGGCGGCAGGGGCCGCCTGCTCCGCAGGCTCCGGATCGGCGGGCTGCTCCATGATGGTGCGGTCAATGCCGCGGATGACGAGCTGCGTGACGGGCTTCGTTTGGACCGTCTCCTGCACGATGACGCGGGAGACCTCCTTGCCGTTGCGGTAGGTGACCTCGCTCTTGACGTGGGTCAGGCCGTTCTGCCCGGCCACGAGGACGATCTCGGCATCCGGCTCGAGGTCGGGGTCCTCATAATAATTGACGGGGTAGGGAACGGTCGTGTCCTCCTCCTCGATGCGCGTCTCCGTGTGCACGAGCTCAATGGTCATGCCGTCGTAGGTCTGCGTCTCGCTGCTGCACGAGAGCGTGTCGCCCGCGCCCGGCGTGATGCCCATGCGGGCCAGCAGGGAGCCGGCCGTTTCGCCGTAGGTGCCGATGACGCTCTGCGCGCCGCGGTTGATGACCGTGACCATCTGCATGCGGCGGACGGTGATCTGATTCATGCCGTCGGCATAGCCGGTCTCATAGGTATCCTCCTCCTCGAGCTCGATGCCCGCCTCGGTGAGCACCTCATAGGGATCGGAGCTGTAGGAGCGGTGGACGGTGACGCGGTCGCCGTCCGTGATAATATAGCTGGTCTGGGCAAAGACGGTCTGCGAAAGCAGCGCGCCGACAGCGGCGGCCAGCACCGCGACAACGATGAGCCGCCGCAGCCACGCCCGGCGGCGCGGATGTTGTGTGCTTCTTTGCATGCTTGCCTCCTCCAATTTCTGAGAATTTTCGCTGCAGCGGCGGGTTTTGTTTGCGGGCTGCAACTATTGTTACTATATTGTAACTACCGCGCAATTATAACATTCTTTCACGATTTGTCAAGCTTTTTTCTTATTTTCCTGTTTTCGTCAAACTTTTTATGCTATTATTTCCGTTTTCCGGCGGACTAGATATCCGCATTCACGGCGCGCGGAGGCACAAGATATTGTGAAAGGATTACAAAACGGTTAACATAACGGCCGCAAAACGCAACCGCCCCGCCGCAGGCAAAAAACTTTGCCCGCACCGCTTGACACGGCCGGGCAAACGTGCTATATTGGCGATATCAAAGAGGCTGTGACGAAGACCGGAACAGGCCCGGTTGCCCAGAGAGGGAGCGGTTGGTGAAAGCTCCTGCACCCGCCTGCCGCCGAACCGCTTCCGAGCCGCTCCGCTGAACTTCCAGTAGGCTGAGCCGGGTGCGCCCGTTACCGCGCCAACGAGCGGCAGCGCCATGCGCTGCAAGCAGGGTGGAACCGTGGAATACAGGATCTGTATCTCACCCCTGATTGGATCAGGGGTGATTCTTTTTACCTCTGATAAGATCAACAGGCACATCCGGGGCCCGCTCCGGTATCCGCCGGACGATTTTATCCAGAGGTTTTTTGATTGCCCCTCACAACAAAAAGGAGGAACACACCATGTCCGAAGAAAATCTGTACACGTTTGAAAACGAGGCCTATCGCAAGACGTACTGGCACACCTGCTCCCATGTGATGGCGCAGGCCGTCAAGCGCCTGTATCCGCAGGTCAAGCTGGCCATCGGCCCGTCCATCGACAGCGGCTGGTACTACGATTTTGATGCAGACTTCAGCTTCACGCAGGAGCACCTTGACGCCATCGAGGCCGAAATGAAGAAGATCTGCAAGGAAAAGCTCCCCCTCGTCCGCAGCGAGAAGCCGCGCGCCGAGGCCGTGGCCTATATGGAGTCGCTCGGTGAGCCGTATAAGGTCGAGCTCATCAACGACCTGCCCGAGGATGCCGTCATCTCGTTCTACACGCAGGGCGAGTTCACGGACCTGTGCGCAGGCCCGCATCTGGACAGCACCGGCCGCATCAAGGCAAACGCCTTTAAGCTGACGCAGTGCTGCGGCGCTTACTGGCGCGGCGATTCGAAGCGCAAGATGCTCCAGCGCATCTACGGCATTGCCTTCCCGAAGAAGGAGGAGCTGGACGAATACCTGCAGAAGCAGGAGGAGGCCCGCAGGCGCGACCACAACAAGCTCGGCCGTGAGCTGGAATACTTCACGACCGTCGACGTTATCGGTCAGGGCCTGCCCATCCTGCTGCCGAAGGGCGCGCGCGTCATCCAGACGCTGCAGCGCTGGGTCGAGGACGAGGAGGAAAAGCGCGGCTATCTGCTGACGAAGACGCCGCTGCTGGCCAAGCGCGAGCTGTATAAGATCTCCGGCCACTGGGACCACTACCTCGACGGCATGTTCGTTCTCGGCGACCCGCACGACGAGACGAAGGAATGCTTCGCTCTGCGCCCGATGACCTGCCCGTTCCAGTATCAGGTCTATCTGAACCGCGCCCGCTCCTACCGCGACCTGCCGATGCGCCTCGGCGAGACGTCCACGCTGTTCCGCAACGAGGACTCCGGCGAAATGCACGGCCTCATCCGCGTGCGCCAGTTCACGATCTCCGAGGGCCACATCGTGCTGCGCCCGGATCAGCTGGAGGAGGAGTTCAAGCGCTGCCTCGATCTTGCCAAGTACTGCCTCGGTACCGTCGGCCTGCTCGAGGACTGCACGTTCCGCTTCTCGCAGTGGGATCCCGCGAACCCCAACAATAAATATGAGGGCACGGCCGAGCAGTGGAACGAGGCGCAGGAGATCATGGGGCGCATCCTCGACGACCTCGGCGTGAAGTACACCGTTGGCATCGACGAAGCCGCGTTCTACGGTCCGAAGCTCGACATCCAGTATAAGAACGTCTTCGGCAAGGAGGACACCCTCGTCACCATCCAGATCGACATGCTGCTGGCCGAGCGCTTCGGCATGGAATACACCGACCAGAACGGCCAGAAGGTCCGTCCCTATATCATTCACCGCACGAGCCTCGGCTGCTACGAGCGCACGCTGGCCTACCTCATCGAGAAGTACGCAGGCGCGCTGCCGCTGTGGATGATGCCGACGCAGGTCCGTGTTCTGCCGATCACCGACCGCGCGCACGACTATGCGCAGGAGATCGTCGACCGTCTGCGCGACGCGGGCATCCGCGCCGAGTCTGACTACCGCAGCGAGAAGCTCGGCTACAAGATCCGCGAGGCCCAGATGCAGAAGATCCCGTATATGCTCGTCGTCGGCGACCGCGACATGGAGAACCAGACCGTGTCCGTCCGCACGCGTGCCGGCGTGGATCTCGGCGCCATGAGCGTAGACGATTTCCGCACGAAGTGCCGTGCAGAGATCGACACGAAGGTCCGCGACTAAAAGGAACCGTTCCCCGGAGCACATGCTCCGGGGAATTTTTCGGCACGGCCGCCAGCCGGGCGTTGTAGGGGAGGGACATGTCCCTCCCGGCGCTGCACTGTCGATTCGCACAGGCCACCGATAAAAACGTAAAAACCAATTGCGTCTGTAGCGGCGCTCGTTGCACAAGGCCGCTGCGCGAGAGAAAAATGTAGCGGCGCTCAGTGAGCGCCTTGGGCAGTTGCAGATTACCGGGGAGTCCGTCGAGCGTACAGGCTTTCAGGTTTGTCATTGCGAGGAGGCGCAGCCGACGTGGCAATCTCGGGAAGGCAGTTACGATTTCGCCGGGAATGCCTTGTTATCTGACCATGTTCTGCGAGATTGCCACGTCCCCTTCGGGGCCTCGCAATGACAAACTTGTAGGCATCGCGCCGCCGAATTACTACCGCAATACCTGCAACTGCCTTAGGCGCTCACTGAGCGCCGCTACAGACGCAATCGGTGCGTGCCATTTTAACGGCGGCTTGTACGGACTGCAAGTGTATCGCCGGTCGGGGCATGCCCCGACCCTACAATGGCGTTCTGCCGTCCCTTTTTCGGCAGAATTATGAACTTTTTGCAAAACGATAAAAAAGGATTGATTTTGTCCGAAAAAAATCGTAATATATAGACGCGAAACTACAGCAAATGTAGTGCAGAAGTAATTTAGCGGCTGCTCCGGCAGCCGGACAGTTCAAAGAAAGAGGTAATCCAAAATGGCTGAAATCGATCTGAAGCAGTATGGGATCACCGGCACCACCGAGATCGTGCACAATCCTTCCTACGAGATGCTCTTCGCGGAAGAGACCAAGCCCGAGCTCACCGGCTACGAAAAGGGCCAGGTCAGCGAGCTGGGTGCCGTGAACGTTATGACCGGTATCTACACCGGCCGTTCCCCCAAAGACAAGTACATCGTCGTGGACGAGAACTCCAAGGACACCGTGTGGTGGACGTCCGACGCCTACAAGAACGACAACCATCCCATGACCGAAGAGACCTGGAAGGCTGTCAAGGACATCGCTCTGAAGGAGCTGGGCAGCAAGCGCCTGTTCGTCGTTGACGCATTCTGCGGCGCGAACAAGGACACCCGTATGGCCATCCGCTTCATCGTCGAGGTCGCATGGCAGGCCCACTTCGTCACCAACATGTTCATCAAGCCGACGGAGGAGGAGCTGAAGAACTTCAAGCCGGACTTTGTCGTCTACAACGCCTCCAAGGCGAAGGTCGAAAACTATAAGGAGCTCGGCCTGAACTCCGAGACCTGCGTGGCCTTCAACATCACCTCCCGTGAGCAGGTCATCATCAACACCTGGTACGGCGGCGAGATGAAGAAGGGCATGTTCTCCATGATGAACTACTACCTGCCGCTCAAGGGCCTGGCCTCCATGCACTGCTCCGCCAACACCGACATGAACGGCGAGAACACCGCCATCTTCTTCGGCCTGTCCGGCACCGGCAAGACCACGCTGTCCACCGATCCGAAGCGCCTTCTCATCGGCGACGACGAGCACGGCTGGGACGACAACGGCGTGTTCAACTTCGAGGGCGGCTGCTATGCCAAGGTCATCAACCTTGACAAGGACTCCGAGCCCGACATCTACAATGCCATCAAGCGCAACGCCCTGCTCGAGAACGTCACGCTCGACGAGAACGGCAAGATCGACTTTGCCGACAAGTCCGTCACTGAGAACACCCGCGTCTCCTACCCGATCAACCACATTCAGAACATTGTCCGCCCGATCTCCTCTGCGCCCGCTGCGAAGAACGTCATCTTCCTGTCCGCAGATGCCTTCGGCGTTCTGCCTCCCGTTTCCGTCCTGACCCCGGAGCAGACGAAGTACTACTTCCTCTCCGGCTTCACCGCGAAGCTGGCCGGCACCGAGCGCGGCATCACCGAGCCGACCCCGACGTTCTCCGCCTGCTTCGGCCAGGCCTTCCTCGAGCTGCATCCGACGAAGTACGCCGAAGAGCTCGTCAAGAAGATGGAAAAGAGCGGCGCAAAGGCCTATCTGGTCAACACCGGCTGGAATGGCACCGGCAAGCGCATCTCCATCAAGGACACCCGCGGCATCATCGACGCCATCCTGAGCGGCGCGATCCTGAACGCCCCCACGAAGAAGATCCCGTACTTCAATTTCGAGGTTCCCACGGAGCTGCCCGGCGTCGATCCGAAGATCCTCGATCCGCGCGACACCTATGCTGACGCTTCCCAGTGGGAAGAGAAGGCAAAGGATCTGGCCTCCCGCTTCGTCAAGAACTTCGTCAAGTACGAAGGCAACGAGGCCGGCAAGGCTCTGGTCGCCGCAGGCCCGAAGGCTGAGTAATTGCTTATTTTCCGAACAGGCCGCAGCAATGCGGCCTGTTTTTTACTGCCGGAAAATCCCTTCCGGCTTTTCCGGCAATCGGACCGCAGTCCGCTGCGCGCACGGATCGTCCGCCTGCGGGCGGCGAACTCTGCGCGGCTTTTTTGCACACCGAAATGGACTTGCGATGCGCCTGCGCATCCCCTGTCACGCAAAATTCTCTGCGCCGGGGGCTACCATTTTCCCGTCGAAGCTGGTATAATGGGAAAAAATCTGCTTGCAGCAGGGAAGGGAGCATATTATGGGTCTGATCAAAGCCGGTGTCGGCTCGCTCGGCGGCACGCTCGCCGATCAATGGAAGGAATTTTTCTACTGCGACGCGTTATCGCCGGAGGTGCTGGCCGTCAAGGGCCAAAAGCGCGTCTCCGGGCGCAGCTCCAACACGAGGGGCAGCGACAACATCATCTCCAACGGCTCCGTCATTGCCGTGGCGGACGGCCAGTGCATGATGATCGTGGAGCAGGGCAAGGTCGTGGAATTCTGCGCCGAGCCGGGCCAGTTCGTCTTTGACGCCTCGACGGAGCCGAGCATCTTTACCGGCTCATTCGGCAAGAGCCTGCTCGATACGTTCAAGACCGTCGGCCGCCGCTTCACGTTCGGCGGAGACACGGGCAAGGACCAGCGCGTTTACTACTTCAATACCAAGGAGATCGTGGACAACAAGTTCGGCACGGCCACCCCGATCCCCTTCCGCGTTGTCGACCGCAACATCGGGCTGGATATCGATGTGTCCGTCCGCTGCAACGGCGTGTATTCCTACAAAATTTCCGACCCCATGCTGTTCTACACGCATGTGTGCGGCAATGTCGAGGGCGACTACAAGCGCTCCGAGATCGACAGCATGCTCAAGACGGAGTTCATCAGCGCGCTGCAGCCCGCCTTTGCCCGCATCTCCGAGCTGGAGGTCCGCCCGAGCGCCCTGCCCGCCCACGCCGAGGAGCTTTCGACGTTCATGAACGAGACGCTCTCTCGCAAGTGGGGCGAGCTGCGCGGCCTGCAGGTCGTCTCCATTGCCATGAACCCCATCAGCCTCCCCGAGGAGGACGCGGAGCTCATCAAGCAGGCGCAGCGCACGGCCATGCTGCGCGATCCGTCCATGGCGGCTGCCACGCTCACGGGTGCACAGGCCGAGGCCATGAAGACCGCCGCCGGGAACAAGAACGGCGCGATGATGGGCTTCATGGGCTTGGGCATGGCCCAGCAGGCAGGCGGCCTCAATGCGCAGGAGCTTTATGCCATGGGCCAGCAGCAGAAGGCTGCACCGGCTGCACCGGCTGCACCGGCTGCAGACGGCTGGAAATGCAGCTGCGGCGCAACGGCGACGGGCAACTTCTGCCCGAGCTGCGGGGCAAAGAAGCCGCAGCCTGCCGCAAACGGCTGGACGTGCACCTGCGGCCAGAGGAACACCGGAAAATTCTGCTCCGCCTGCGGCAAGCCGCGCCCTGCCGAGGGCTGGACCTGCGCCTGCGGCACGGTGAATCAGGGCAAGTTCTGCCAGAACTGCGGTGCGAAGAAGCCCGCGAACGAGCCGCAGTACCGCTGCGACAAGTGCGGCTGGCAGCCGGAGGATCCGCGCCATCCGCCGAAATTCTGCCCCGAGTGCGGCGATCCCTTTGACTTCAACGATCAGGTCTGACGAAAGGGTGGGAACCTCGCATGGCTGAAACGATCCAGTACAAATGCCCCTGCTGCGGCGGCCGCCTGGAATTCGACAGCGGCCTGCAGAAGATGAAGTGCCTGTACTGCGACACGACCTTCGATGTAGAGACGCTCGAAGGCTATGACGACGCGCTGAAGCAGGACGCCGCGGACGACATGCACTGGGACGCGGCGCAGCAGCCGTGGGACGACGTGCAGATGGGCGTTTACACCTGCAAGAGCTGCGGCGGCGAGCTGGTGTGCGACGAGAACACCGCCGCGACGGCCTGCCCGTTCTGCGGCAATCCCATCGTGCTGACCGGCCGCCTGTCCGGCGACCTGAAGCCCGACTACGTCATTCCCTTCAAGCTCGACAAAAAGGCGGCCGAGGCCGCCCTGCGCAACCATATGAAGGGCAAGCGCCTGCTGCCGAACCTGTTCCGCAGCGAAAACCGCATCTCCGAGGTCAAGGGCGTGTATGTGCCGTTCTGGCTGTTCGACGCCGACGCCGACGCCCACATCCGCTACCACGCGACGCGCATCCGCACCTGGAGCGACCGCGACTATGACTACACCGAGACGCAGCACTATGCCATCCTGCGCAGCGGCGACCTCAGCTTCACCCACGTCCCCGTGGACGGCTCATCCCGCATGCCGGACGACCTGATGGAATCCATCGAGCCGTTTGACTTCTCCAGCGCGGTCGATTTTCAGACGGCCTACCTGTCCGGCTATCTCGCCGACCGCTATGATGTGAACGCAGACGACAGCATCGGCCGCGCGAACGAGCGTGTGAAAAAGAGCACGGAGTCCGTGTTCGCCTCGACCGTCGTGGGCTATCACACCGTCGTGCCCGAGAGCACATCTGTCCGCCTGGCAAACGGCAGGGTGCGCTATGCGCTCTACCCCGTGTGGCTGCTGAACACCGTATGGAACGGCAAAACGTTCTCGTTCGCCATGAACGGCCAGACCGGCAAATTCGTCGGCGACCTTCCCGTGGACAAGGGGAAAAAGTGGCGCTGGTTCGGTCTGGTCAGCGGCATCGCGGCAGCGGCAGCCTATGGCCTTGTGTGCCTGTGGCAGCTGCTGCACTGAGGGAGGGCACGGATATGAAACGAACGCTTACCCTGCTCACGCTGCTGCTTGCCCTGCTGGCACTGCTGGTCCTGCCCGCTGCAGCGGCGGATCTGCCCCGGCTGGTGGACAACGCAGACCTGCTGATGGCGGATGACGCGGAAGCGCTGCTGGCCGACCTCGACAGCCGCAGCGAGGCGCTGCAGTTCGACATCGTCATCGTGACCGTCGACTCGCTCGACGGCGAAACGCCGCGGAATTACGCGGAGGACTTCTTCTGGTACAACAACTACGGCCTCGGCGAGGACCGCGACGGCGCGCTCCTGCTTGTGGCCATGGACACGCGCGACTGGTACATCGCCACGCATGGCTTCGGCATCGCCGCCATCACGCCCGCCGGGCGAGAGGCCATGGTGGACCGCTTCCTGCCCCAGCTCTCGAACGCCGAATATGCCGCGGCATTTTCCACATTCGCGGAGGAATGTGAGGATTATGTCAACCAAGCGAGGAACGGCTCCGCCTACGACACAGGGAACCTGCCTGACGAGCCGTTTGAAGCGCCGGGCTTCCTGTGGGTCGTGGCCTGCCTGCTGTTCGGCGCGCTCATCGGCGGCATCACGGTCGGCGTGATGGCAGCGAAGCACAAGACGGTGCGCCGCCAGCCCGCTGCGAACAGCTATGTTGTGCAGGACAGCCTGCACCTGACGCAGCAGTCCGATCTGTTCCTCTATGCCAACACGACGCGCACGGCGCGCCCGAAGGACAACGACCGCAGCGGAAGCGACGCACATTCCGGCTCCGGCGGCTCGTCGTTCGGCGGCGGCGGGGGAAAGTTCTAGGGCAGCACCCGGGAAACCCAAATATACACCAAGCCGGAGGCACTGCCTCCGGCTTGCGGTGGTTTTCTGGGAAAATGAGGGTATCGATGGAGCGTTGTAGGGGAGCGGCATGCCGCTCCCGGCGCAGCACCGGCACAATCAACAGGCTGTCGTTAAAATGGTAAAAGCCTCCGGTTTGTCATTGCGAGGAGGCCGCAGGCCGACGTGGCAATCTCGCAGTACAATGGTA
>ERZ506950.1099-NODE-1099-length-11552-cov-3.285118_pt1 | contig 11552 bp, 8 predicted proteins | sample MGYA00512897_ERZ506950 | MGnify/ENA metagenome assembly ERZ506950
CTCTTTCCCTACACGACGCTCTTCCGATCTCATAACTACGACAAACTCATCTCCGCCGAACCGTGAGAGAATGTCTGTCCCCCTGGTATGGCTGCGGATAATTTCACTGAACTTCATGAGCATCCGGTCCCCTTCTCCGTGTCCGAAGGAATCATTGATGTATTTCAGGTTGTCCAAATCAAAAAGATATACCGCCAGAGGGCAGTCCTCCTTATGCAGGGCTTCCACGGACGCCTCCAGCCCCCTCCGGTTCAGAAGCCCTGTGAGGAAATCCCGGTAGGCTTCATTTTGAAGGGTGCGCTCCCGCTCCCTGGACGCTGTAATTCCCATGGCGCGCAGCGCCCGGTTCCACAGGCTTTTCTGGGTATGTGGCTTTCTTGCGAAATCATCCACGCCCGCATCCAGCACCCTTTCCTCCAGCTGCGTATCCCCGGGGCCTGTGGCAATCACAGGGATGTTCCAGACAGATTTTTCCCGAAGCAGCACCTCAAGCACAGAAAAATTATCCGGACCGTCAAGCGTCATACTCAGGATCGCCACGGCAATTTTATTTTCATAGCTGGCAATGCAGGCCAGCGCCGCTTCCCCGTCGGCTGCCTCCACTACCTGATAGTTATTCTCAAAGGTCTTCTTCACCTGGCTGCGGTACTCCGCATCCTCATCCGCCACCAGGATCACGCGGGCCCATTGCTCCACCCAGGGCCGCTCCTTCGCCTGCGCCTGCCCCTCGTCCACGGTGGTCCGTTCCTTCCTCAGGAGCGCTTCAAACTCTCCGCAGGGCATGGGCCTGGCAAAAAAGTATCCCTGTACATAATCGCAGCCGATTTCCCTGAGCCTCTCCAGCTGTTCCCTGGTTTCCACGCCTTCCGCGACCACGCCCAGGTTCATCCAGCGGGCAAGTCCCATAATAAAGCGGAGAATCCCCTGATTCACCGGCTTTGCCGTCTCACTCTGGATAAACTTCATGTCCAGCTTCAGAATATCAATGGACATTTTATTCAGCATGTTCAGGGACGAATAACCGCTTCCGAAATCGTCCATTTCAATCACGAAGCCCAGCTCACGCAGCCGGCCGATGGTATGGATGATCTGCGCCGGATTTTCCGTATAGGCGCTCTCGGTAATCTCCAGATGGAGGCGCGAAGGCGGGAGCCTGTGCCTGCGGATGGTGTTAAGCAGAATATCCGCAATGTCCGCGTTGTAAATGTCGGCACGGGATACGTTGACGGAAACGGAAAGCGGAGGATATCCCTTATCCTCCCATTCCCTCAGTACTGCGCAGGCCCGGTCCCAGACATATTGATCCAGCTTGGTGATAAAACCGTTCTTTTCAAATAAAGGAATAAAATACGCAGGGGACTGCATTCCCCATTCCGGATGGTTCCAGCGTACAAGCGCTTCTGCTCCGGCCAGCCTGTCATCCTTAATCCGGTACTTGGGCTGCAGATACACCTCAAACTGGCCCTCCGCCAGCGCCACCTCCATACCGTCCGTGATGGCCTGCTCCCGCAGGAGCCGGCTCCGCAGCTGATCGTCATAGGCAGCACAGTATTTGCCATACTGCCCCTTGATGCTGTTGGCCGCCAGCAAGGCCCGGTCGCACATCTGCTCCACGGAAATCCCCCTGTCGTGTATGGAATAAATCCCCCATTTCATCACAATATTTTTCGCATGGGAGAGGGAATTGATCTCCATTCCCAGCTCAATGAACATGTCGTCCGTATATTCTGCGGTATGCTCCAGCAGGCAGGCAAACTGATCCGCATTAAAACGGCCGCAGATCCCCTTATCTCCCACAAGCCTGGTATACATGTCGGCCACGCCGCACAGGAGCCGGTCCCCTGCCGGTATGCCGAATATATCATTGATAAGCTTGAAATTCTCTATATCGGAGCACAGGATATCATACTTCCTGTCCGGATGCTGCAGCAGGATTTCCTTCACGCGCTGATAAAAAAACTCTTTGCTGTACAGCCCGGTCAGCCGGTCATACTGGATCATATTGATCACAGCCGCCGTTTCCCTTAAATTAATGATGCTCGCCACCCTGTGCAGTATGATCTGCGGACGGTAGGGCTTCGCCACGAAATCCGCCGCCCCATGGGAAAGCGCCGCCACCTCGTCGGATTCACCGTCGCTCTGCGTCGTAACAATCACAGGAATCGAAGAATAGGCCTGATCCGCCTTTACATGAGCCAGGAAGGTATAGCCGTCCATGACAGGCATGATGATGTCCAGCAGGATCAGTGAAATCCCCTCCCCATACTCCTTCAGCACATCCAGAGCCACCGCTCCGTTTTCCGCCTCCAGGACCTGATATTCCGAGGATAAAATCTCGCTCAGCATCGCCCTGTTAATTTCGTTATCTTCTACCACCAGTATTTTTTTCTGTGAAATCATGTCTCCGCCCTCTGCATTATGTTTTCATTCCTGCCCAACCCACATATATCTAATAATTTTATCATACAAGAAAGGAATAAGCAATGCTGCGGAAGTTTAGAAACGGAATTATGAAATTTAATATCACCGGAACAACTGAAAAAAGAAGCCCTGAAAACCAGGACTTCTTCTGACGCAGTTCAGATATTGAAACCGTACCGTCTTACCAGATGCCGAGCATCTGCTGCAGGGTCAGGCTCACAAGGGCAATGGCCACCCAGCAGGTAAATCCAAGAGCAATAGGCTTGCCTCCTGTTTTTACCAGTTTTACCACATTTGTGTTAATTCCGATAGCCGCCATGGCCATAACGATAAAGAACTTGCTCAGCTGCTTGAGGAAACCGAAGATTTCATTGGCGGCTCCCAGGACAGGCCCGGTGCAGACAGAGGTGATAACAGTGGTAATGATGGAGGCGGCGACGAAATAGAGTATGAATGTGGGGAATACGTTTTTCAGGCTGACCGGCTTCCCTTCCCCCCGCATTTCTTTCTTTTCCTTCTGCATCCTTACAAAAGCAAGCATCAGCGAAACCGGTATGATTGCCAGCGTCCGCGTCAGCTTCACGATGGTCGCATATTCCAATACCGCGCCGTTTGTACCGTGCAGCGTATCCCAGGTGGAGGCCGCCGCTGTAACGGAGGAGGTATCGTTGACCGCTGTTCCCGCAAAGAGCCCGAAGCCCGTGTCAGTCAGCCCAAGCACCTCTCCCAGCGTGGGGAAAATAAGCGCCGCTATTACATTAAAAAGAAAAATAACGGATATGGCCTGGGCGATTTCTTCATCGTCCGCGTCAATGACAGGCGCTGCGGCCGCAATGGCAGAACCGCCGCAGATGCAGGAGCCGACGCCGATAAGAGCCGCCGTCTTGCCGGGAATCTTCAGAAGCCTGTACATAAGTATTGCAACCACCAGGGATGTGGTGATTGTGGAAATGATAACGGGGAGGGAAGTCATCCCCACCTTCCCTATCGTTCCCAGATTCAGGCCGAAGCCCAGAAGGATTACCGCATACTGCAAAATTTTCTTGGAGGTAAAGGCGATGCCTCCACTGACAGAAGACTTGTCCCTGATGGCAATTGCCAGCACCATTCCCGCTATGATCGCTATAACCGGAGCTCCTATCACCTCCAGGTCCCCTACCTGCCTGACCAGCAGCCAGGAGGGAAATGCAACCAGAAAGCACAGTAAAATTCCTTTTCCATTCTTTTTCAGAAAGTCCATGATCCACCTCATATGTTTTTTTCTTCCAGATTATATCGGCCCGGAATAATAATGTAAATTTATTTATATTTATATAATGATAAAAAATATTTATGGAAAGTCATAATACACAATTCATTTCCGGTCAATATTTCGTTTTCGATCCATCTTGCATAAACGTCAGGTACAATTTCTGCCAACTGTGCATAAATCCGGGCACCAAAAAAACTTCCTCCGCAGGAAAACACCGTGTTTTTCTCTTCGGAAGAAGTTTTCACATTTTGCAGCCGTAAAGCCCTGACGCACGGGGAATATGCCGGGCAGGCGGGAAAGCCGCTTTTTACTTTTTAATTATTCAGTCTCCTGACACATGGGCCAAAGAACGCCGGCTTTAGCGTATACGCCTTCCACGAGAAGGCGCCTGGTATCCTCCATCGGGTAGAAACGAGTGGTAAACACTGTTTCACCTTGGTTGACATAAATCTCTATCAGGGATGTATCTGCCAGGATACGTACTTCCTGTATACCGGAGATCAGCGCCCTCCGCTGCGTGCGTCCCCTGCCGGCGCCGATCTGCCTGCCGGCAACAGCGTCCGTGAAGGAAAGCACCGCCTCTTTTCCGTCCCAGGTAAACCTGAGAGCGTCTGCAATCGTAATTGACAGTTTACTGTCTTTTACACCGCTGGCACCGGCGCCTCCTTTTTCATCCACAGGGACTATCAAATCAAAGGCGGGAGCGCAGTACACGGCTTCCCCGGCCCTCACCTCCTGCCGTTCGCCGCGCAGGGCTTCCAGCTCGGGAACCGGATACTGGAGCAGGCGGCCGTTTTGTTCCCGGATGACCCGAGGAACCGTAAGCGCATGCTGCCAGCCGCTTTCTATCGTGGGATTTACATATTCCTCCTCAACATCCGGCAGGCCGGCCCAGGCGATCAGCAGGGTCCTGCCGCTTTCATCCGTAAAGGTCTGAGGAGCGTAAAAATCAAACCCCTTGTCCCATTCCCGGAAATCCTCCAGCCGGCAGCCCTCCCGGAAATCTCCGTTTACCTGAAAATAACCTGCCGTATAGACATTCTGGAATTCGTGTTCTTTCCTGGGAAGCCCCTGGGGGGAAAGGGAGAGGAACCATTTTCCCCCTGTACAAAACAAATCAGGGCATTCCCACATATAGCCGAACTTCATGGGCACGGTCAGCTCCCGGCAAAATCGCCAGTTTTCCAAATCACAGCTTTCATAGAGCAGCACCGCCCCGCAGTCATTTTTCTTCCTGCCCCCCAGAACCATATAGTATCTGTCTTCCAGGGCAAATACCTTGGGGTCGCGGATGTGCAGGGTATAGTCCGCCGGATAATCCCTGTTCGTGAGCAGCAGCTTTTTATCCCCGAAGGTCCTGCCGTCCCGGCTTTCCACCAGCACCGTGTTGGCCTCCCGTCCCTGGGTGACATAGTCAAAGTCTCCCGCAAGCTTCACATTTCCTGTGTAAAACAGGTACATGATCCCATCCTTTATAAGACAGCTTCCGGAATAAACGCCGCTTCTGTCAAACTGCTCATCCGGGGCCAGGGGAACGCCCGCATATTCCCAGTCCGTCAGGTTCCGGCTGGTGTAATGCCCCCAGAACTTTTCCCCGCCGCAGGGGTCAAAGGGCGAATATTGGAAAAAAACATGGTAGACACCGTTCATCTGGCACAGGCCGTTAGGGTCGTTCAGCCATCCTGCGGGCGGCATAAGATGGAACTTCAGACGCCAGGGGTCTTTCTGCACCCCTTCCTGCGCCGCCGCTTCCGCCTCCCTGATTTTGCGGATCATCTGCAGTCCTGCTTCGTTCATGGCCGCTGCTCCTCCTCTTTTTGTCTGGCACACTGTTTACTTTACACAGGAGAGCACCGGTTCCCCGGCCTTTACAGAGCCGGCCGCCTGCGTATTTACCTGTGCATAATCTCCGGTGTTCGTCACGATAACGGGGATTGTTATATCATAACCTTCCCCAAGAATTCCTTCCCGGTCAAACTCTATCAGCAGATCTCCCTTTTTCACATCGGAGCCGTCCTGTACATGGGCGGTAAAATATTTTCCTTCCAGCTTTACGGTATCCATGCCGATATGAATCAGGATTTCCGTACCGTCCGTGCCCAGCAGTCCCACCGCATGGCCCGTAGGGAAAATGGTCTGCACCGTCCCGTCAAAGGGAGCGTATACCTTCCCTTCCGAGGGTATTATAGCCATACCGTTTCCAAGCACGCCGCTGGCAAAGGTTTCGTCCTTTACCTGGCTGAGGGCAATGGCTTCACCGCTTACCGGGCTGTATACCGTCGTATCGCTGCCGGATTTTTCAGCTGCCTGACCGGAAACAGGTGCTGCAGGTCCGGAAACAGGTGCCGGCCCGGAAACAGTCGCCGCTGCTGCGGAATCAGACGTATTCCTGACCGCCGCAGGCTCTTCCTTATAAAGCGCCCAGGAAAGGATAAAGGCTATCACTGCGGATACGGCAATAATCATGGTATACTGCAGTGTGTAATCCGTGGTAATCAGATAACCGAACAGTCCCGTCACACCGTATGCGGAAGCGCCGATTCCTGTCCAGCCCGCAATAAGGGCGCCGCAGGCGCCGCCGATACAGCCGGCCACAAAGGGCTTCATGAAACGGATATTTACACCGAAAATAGCAGGCTCGGTGATTCCCAGGAAAGCGGACAGGGAAGCCGGAAGCGCCATGGATTTCGTCTTTTTGTTTTTTGTCTTTAAGGCAAGGGCGAGGGCGGCGGCTCCCTGTGCCACGTTGGCTGCCGTGGCAATGGGCATCCAGGTATTCAGGCCTGTCCCGCTCAGAAGTCCGGCCTCCAGCGCATTGTACATATGGTGTACGCCGGCCACTACCGTAGGCGCATAGGCAGCCCCGCAGACAGCGGCGCCGATGCCGAAGGGCAGGGTAATCAGGAACTGCATGCCGGAGAGGACGCCATTTTCAATCCAGGAAAATACGGGGCCGATGATTGTCAGCGTCAGGTAACCGGTCACAAGTACGGTTACGAGAGGCGTTACGAAAAGATCCAGGATTTCAGGCACGATTTTATGCAGCTTCTTCTCCAGCATGCACATGATCCAGACGGCGATTACCACGGGAATTACATGTCCCTGGTAACCCACCAGGTTAATCTGGTACAGTCCGAACCAGGCATCCGCCGTTGGGATGGATTCCGCGCCGGCCACGCTCCAGGCATTGAGCAGATCCGGATGAATCATAATCATGCCCACTACTGCGCCCAGAAACAGATTTCCGCCGAAAACCCGCGCCGCACTGATGGCGATGAGCACAGGCAGGAACACGAAAGCGGCATTGCTGAACAGATGCAGGATGGTATAAGTGCCGGACTGGGCCATGGCCGGATAAATCTTGCAGAGGCCTTCCAGAAGTCCCATTAAAAGGCCGCTTGCCACGATGGCCGGAATGATGGGTACAAATACGTCCCCCAGCGTTTTCACAGCGCGTTTCCAGAAGCTGGTCCTGGCGGAGGCTGCCTGCTTCACCTCTTCCTTGGTGGCAGCGCCGATTCCCGCAATCTGCAGGAATTCGTCATATACCTTGTTAACCGTGCCGGTCCCGAAAATAATCTGGAGCTGGCCGGAGGCAAAGAACACGCCCTTTACTCCCTCAATATTTTCCACCGCATCCTTATCGCATTTGTCATTGTCCGCTATTACCAGCCGCAGCCTGGTGGCGCAGTGCGCCGCACTGATAATATTCTCTTTGCCGCCGATGCTCTCATATACATCCTGCGCTGCTTTCCTGTAATCCATAACACCCTCTCCTTTTCACATTATAAGGAATCATTCTCATATGAATCGTTACTATTATGCCTAAAATAGCTAGTACAATGTGACTATTTTATATGGAATCGTTCTCACATCTTGTCTTTATTATAACCTGCTGATGAGTACTTGTAAATTCATAATTCCACCAAAATAGTATCCCTGCTTCTGTTGAAATTACACAAAAAAACTGCGGAAAGATCATTTTCTGTTTTTCCCGCAGCTTTGTATTTCTGTATTTATTTTTGTTTCTATTTCTGTTCTTCTGTTTTATATTACCGCTGCCTCGTGGTTCCTCTTTCCTCCACGCGGTAGCCCATTTTAATCTGTTTTCTTGCCTCATTCCCGTCCAGCAGCTCCAGGAGCAGCCTGGCGGCTTCCTTACCGCTGGTCTTATAATAGAAATGAACACTTGTCAGCTTAGGGCTGACGATGCGGCCGGACACCGTATCCCCCACGCCTGCCAGCGCCACTTCTTCCGGGATCTGCCTTCCCGCCTCCTGAAGCCTGGCCAGCGCGCCCAGGGCAATACTGTCAGTGGCGCAGAAAACAGCGTCCGCACCGGGGCACAGGGCAAGCAGCTGATCCATCGCCCGATAGCCGTCCTCCACGGAAAAGCCGGTTTCCAGGAAACTGACCGCGTCTTCCGCTATCCCTGCATCCCCCGCCGCCTCCAGAAAGCCTTTCCTCCGGCCCGCGCCCACGGCCTCATCCTGCTGCGTCACGCCAATACAGCCGATTTTTCCGGCCCCCCGCAGCAGGAGCCGCGACACATCCCGCGCCGCCAGGCAGTCGTCCTGGTAAACGCAGGAATATCCGTCCAGCCTCTGGCCCAGCAGGACAACCGGCACCTGCAGCGCCTTCAGCGCCCGCTTATGCTCCCGGGTAATGATTGTGGCAATCAGTATAATACCGTCCACATGGTTCTCCGAAAACAGCCGCAGGTATTCCAGCTCTTCCTTTTCCCGGTTCTCCGTATTGGCAAGCAGCAGCTGGTAGCCCGCTTCCTTCAGCACCACGCTGATCCCCGCCACCATCCTGCTGATGGAATCGGAATTGATTTTGGGAAGGATGACGCCGATCAGCCTCGTCTTTTTGGTGCGCAGCGTCTGGGCCTGCGTGGAGGGCTTGTAACCCGTCCGGTCAATCACCTCCTGAATGCGCTCTTTTTTTTCATCGCTGACGTAGCCGTTATTCAGGTAGCGTGATACCGTGGCCCTGGAAACCCCCGCCAGCTTTGCAATTTCATTGATATTCATGGAACCCCTCCATCCGAAACAGACGTAACCCCATTATTTCTTCTCCTGGCCAAGAGCCTTTTTGTAGCTGTTGAACGTGTCAATAAAAGCCTTGACCGCCGCCAGATCCTTATCGTCCATCTGCTCAATATCAGCGATGACTCTCCTCTGGACAGGTGACAGCGATGCATTCCTGCCCTTCCTGCTCATTTTGGGTTCCTTGCCGTCCAATATCCAGCCTGCGGAATATCCGTATCTTTCTTCTATCAGCGTGGCCGTGGAATGAGACACTCCGCTTTCATCTCTCAGAAGCTTGGAAATATAACTCTCCGTGACCTGAATGCTCTGCGCGAATTCCTTCTGCTTCAGGCCGTTCTCTGAAATAATAAGCCGGATTCTGTCTGATAATTTCATAAAATCACCTCGTTGTGCCTATCATAGCAAGAAAGCTGTAGTGAGTCAATCTAAATGCGTTGACAATGTAGTCATTCAATGCTATTATGTACTCATTCAAGTATGCAGTGGAGGGGTTCAACATGAAAGCTAATGATTACAAAGATGAAATCATCCGTTTCATCATAGATTCATCCGAAGAAGACAGCCTTATTATCGCTGCCTTTGTGGCGGGCCTGCGCTCCCGGAATGGCAGAAACGCTTCCTCCCCTGCCGAACAGGATACCCGGGACGGCAATAACGGGAAACCACAGGGGAACCGTTCCGCTTAGTAACGCGGAATGCTGCCGCCAGGCAAACAAAGAAGCAAAAAACAACAGAATACCGGAAGGGAGACAATTGTATGAAAAGGGATGGGAAAATATTGCCTGGGAACAGGAAGAAGGAGCTGTGGAAAGGAATCCGGCGGAACTACTGCCTGTATCTCTTTCTGCTTCCGGCAGTGGTGTTTATCGGGGTTTTCTGCTATGCACCCATGTACGGGGTACTGATGGCATTTCAGGATTATTCTCCGGGAAAGGGCATTCTGGGCAGCCCATGGGTAGGGCTGAAATGGTTCCGCACCTTCTTTGAACTGCCCCGTTTCTGGCAGATTGTTAAAAATACGCTGGTAATCAGCCTTTATTCCCTGGTGGTGGGCTTCCCCATTCCCATCCTCCTGGCCCTGATGATAAACAGCGTTAAGGGCACCCGTTTTAAGAAGCTGACGCGGACGGTCACCTATATGCCGCACTTTATTTCCACTGTCACCCTGGTGGGCATGATGTCCGTCTTTCTTTCTCCCAGATCCGGGTTTTTGAACCATCTCATCGCTATGCTGGGCGGCCCGGACGACCTGCATTACATGGGAAATGCAGCCGTCTTTCCCCATCTTTATGTATGGTCCGGCATCTGGCAGAATATGGGCTGGAGCTCCATCATTTATCTGGCGGCTCTTTCCGGCGTGGACCAGGAGCTCCATGAGGCGGCCATGGTGGACGGCGCCAGCAAGCTGAAGCGGATAATCCATATCGATCTGCCGGCAATCATCCCCACCATGGTTATCCTGCTGATCATGAACGCGGGAAGCATTATGAGCGTGGGCTATGAGAAGGTATACCTGATGCAGAACGATCTGAACGTAACCACGGCGGAGGTCATCTCCACCTATGTTTACAAAATCGGCCTGAAGCAGCAGCAATACAGCTATTCCGCGGCAATCGGCCTTTTTAATAACCTGATAAACTTTATTCTGCTGGTTGTGGTGAACAAGCTGTCCAAAAAGCTTTCCGGCTCCAGCTTATGGTAACACAAGGAGGGAGGAACCTGTAATGCACACACAAAAAACGGTAACCGGTAAGAAAAAATTCCGTTTTACCCAGGATACGGTCTTCGATATCATTGTAGCCGCCATTCTGTCAATCATTATTCTCATTATGGCCTATCCCATTTATTTCGTACTGATGGCCTCTTTTTCAGATCCTTCTTATGTAAATAACGGGTCGATGCTCCTGTGGCCCAAGGGCTTCACCTTGCTCGGCTATCAGAAGGTATTTGAGGATTCCCGTATCTGGACAGGCTATGGCAACACCCTGATTTATACCATCGGAGGTACGGCGCTGGGCACCTTTTTTACCATGATGGCCGGTTATGCCCTTTCCAGGAGGGATCTCCCCTTCCGCAACCTGCTCATGGCATATTTTGTATTCACCATGTATTTCGGCGGCGGCCTGATTCCCTTTTATATGGTAATTAAAAAGCTGCAGCTGACCAATACCAGAACGCTTATGATTATTCTCGGCGCTGTGGGCGTATACAATATCATCATTACCCGTTCCTTTATGGAAAACAATATCCCGGAGGAGCTGCGGGACGCCGCCCGCGTGGACGGCTGCGGCAACGGACGCTTCTTTTTCAAAATAGCGCTTCCGCTCTCCAAGGCGATTATGGCTGTCCTGGTACTTTACCTGGCCGTTTCCTACTGGGATTCCTATTTCAATCCCATGATTTTCCTTACTGACAGAAGCAAATACCCGCTGGCGCTGTATCTGCGTGAAATCCTGCTGACCGCCGCCACCGGGGCCGCCAACTCCATGACAACGGATGCGGAGGCGGCCAGAAAGCTGCAGACCATGGTACAGGTGATCAAATACGGCGTTATCGTCGTTTCCACCCTGCCGATCCTCTGCGTATACCCTTTCCTTCAGAAATATTTTGTAAAAGGGGTAATGATCGGTTCCATCAAAGGCTGATATCAATGGAAAGCGTTCCATGATGATAAACAATAATAAGGAGGCAGAGAATGAAAAAGAAACTGATTACACTACTGCTGGCGGCAGTACTCACCGCCATGACAGGCTGCGGAGGGCAGAACGCCGCTTCCGGCGATGCGGCGCAGGCTCCTGGGGATACGGCGGGTGCGCAGACGGAAG
>ERZ506950.1105-NODE-1105-length-11456-cov-3.010613_pt1 | contig 11456 bp, 9 predicted proteins | sample MGYA00512897_ERZ506950 | MGnify/ENA metagenome assembly ERZ506950
TTCCGATCTCATACTCAGGGAGACCTTTGACCATCCGGCCATTACCACGGATGTGATTGCCGGTTTTCCGGGAGAGACAGAGGAGGAGTTTGAGATCACCAGAAGGTTTCTGGAGACCGTGCGCTTTTATGAGATGCATGTTTTTAAATACTCCAAACGCCAGGGTACCAAGGCAGCTGTCATGAAGGACCAGGTTTCGGAGCAGGTAAAGGCGCGGCGCAGTGACGTGCTGCTGGAACTGGAAAGAACCATGTCCCGTGAGTACAGGGAGCGTTTTGTGGGGAGCCGGATATCGGTCCTGTTTGAGGAAGAGACTGAGATTGGGGGAAAATGGTATATGATGGGCCATACTCCTCAGTATGTCAAAGCAGCCCTGCCGCTGGAGGACGGAATGAACCGGGAAGAGTTTGGCGGGCGTATTATGGAGCTTTTTGCTTCCGGGCTGCTGAACGATGAGATGTTAAAGGTAGAATTTTCTTAAAAAAAGGAACATATTTCCGAAAAGACCGAAAGATTGTGCGACATTTTACAGAAACATGACAATAATTAGAAAAAATTAAGAAAATAATCTATTGCCGAATAGCAAAATATAATGTAGAATAGAGAAGAATACTTAAAGGACGTGATGACATGGGCAATATAAAAGATACTCAATATTTTCAAGCTGTTCAGGACAAAAAGATAGAAGTAAGCGACGTACTGGAGCAGGTATATATTGCCTTGACTGAAAAGGGGTATAATCCCGTGAACCAGATCGTGGGTTATATCATGTCTGGGGACCCGACTTATATTACCAGCCATAAGGGCGCCAGAAGTCTTATCATGAAGGTTGAACGGGATGAGATTCTGGAGGAACTGATGGCTGTGTATATTGATGCCCGTCTGAAATAAGAACTGTTTCAGACTGGTTCCGGGGCAATCTACAGAGGCGCTCCAGGGGCATCCGGCCCGCCACGGGCAGGCAGGATATGCGGCGTGAATAACAGAAGGCCCGGAAACGGGCCTTTACAGTAATGTACGGATGGATATGAGTGGGATGCATTCAGTTGGCCATAGGCCAGCTGCTTTTATGGTGCATTCCGATTTTTTGCGTTTACCGGAGGAATTGAATATGAGGATAATGGGTCTGGATTTTGGCTCGAAAACAGTTGGGGTGGCAGTCTGCGATCCTTTAGGTATCACTGCCCAGACAGTGGAAACAATCACCAGGGCCAGCGAGAATAAGATGCGTCAGACCCTTGCGCGGATTGAGCAATTAATTGGTGAATACGAGATTGAACGTATTGTTCTTGGTTATCCTAAGAATATGAACAATACAGTGGGCGAGCGCGGGGAGAAGACCCGGGAGTTTAAAGCGGCCCTGGAACGGCGTACCGGTCTTGAGGTCATTCTCTGGGACGAGCGTCTCACCACAGTGGCGGCAGAACGGGTTCTGATTGAAAGCGGTGTTCGCAGGGAAAACAGAAAGAAAAGCGTGGACCAAATTGCGGCAGCCATGATTCTGCAGGGGTATCTGGACAGCTTGCAGCATAGTTAGGATGCAATTGGGACATGGACAATGCGGCCGGTCGCGTCAGGCGTGACAGACAGGCGCCAGGAGAGAAGAAATGGAAGAAAAGACGAGAGAAGATATGATTACCATGGTGACGGATTCCGGAGAATCCGTGGATTTTTATGTGTTGGAAGAAACAAGGATAAATGCAAGGAGTTATCTGCTTGTGACAGACGCACCGGAAGGTGAGGACGGAGAGTGCTATATCCTTAAGGATATGTCAGGACAGCAGGACGCTGAGGCCGTGTATGAGTTTGTGGAAGACGACAGCGAACTGGACGCACTGATGAAAGTGTTTGAAGAACTGTTAAGCGATGCAGATGTGGACCTTGAGAAATAGATAGAAAGAAAGATTGGAGGAATCAATTTGAATTTAGAAGAAAAAGAGAATACGGCAGAGGCAGCTGCACAGGTAACGATTCAGGCCGTACAGGAAAACAATGTCCAGGAGGCCGGCGTCCGGGAGACGGCAGGAACAGCGGCCCCACAGGAGCAGCCTGCCAAAAAGCCCCAGAACAGGAGACCGGCCCGGAAAAAGACCGCTTCCAAGGAACAGGGAGGAAATGGGGAAGCCCAGAAAAATCCGGGCTCCAGACAGGGACAGGCAAAGAGCAGGACCGGACAAAAGGGAGAGGCCCAGACCGGAACCGCTGCCAGTAAGTCCAAGGACAGCACCGGCGCAAGGACCTCCAAGGGAACCGGCAGCCCAAAGGCATCCAGAAATTCAGGGGAGTCCAAGGCGGCCAGAGGTTCAGGGGAGACCAGGAATACCGGAGAGTCCAGAAATTCCGGAGAGTCCAAGGCATCCAGGAATTCCGGGGAGTCCAAGAACTCCAGAAATTCCGGTGAATCAAAGGCGCTTCCCGCACCGGCCAGACAGAAGGCGCGGGATGGAAAAAAGGACGGAAAGGGCAAGCTGAAAATCATTCCATTAGGCGGTCTTGAGCAGATTGGAATGAACATCACTGCCTTTGAGTATGAGGACAGCATCATTGTGGTGGACTGCGGACTGGCCTTCCCGGGGGACGACATGCTGGGCATTGACCTGGTTATACCGGACGTGACCTACTTAAAGCAGAACATTGACAAGGTGAAGGGCTTCGTCATCACCCACGGCCATGAGGACCATATCGGCGCCCTGCCTTATATCCTGCAGCAGGTCAATGTGCCTGTATACGGCACAAAGCTGACCATTGCCCTGATTGAGCATAAGCTGGAGGAGCACCGCCTCTTAAAGAACACCAAGCGCAAGGTGATGAAGCACGGACAGTCCGTGAACCTGGGATGCTTCAGAGTGGAATTCGTGAAGACAAACCACAGCATCCAGGACGCATCCGCCCTGGCCATATTTACGCCGGTGGGAACCGTGCTGCACACAGGAGACTTTAAGATTGACTATACGCCGGTGTTTGGGGATCCCATTGACCTGCAGCGCTTTGCGGAGCTGGGCAAGAAGGGCGTGCTGGCCCTGATGGCAGACAGTACCAATGCCATCCGCCCCGGATTCACCATGTCCGAGCGTACCGTGGGAAAGACATTTGACGCCATATTCGCGGAGCACCAGAACAGGCGCATCATCGTTGCCACCTTTGCCTCCAATGTGGACAGGGTTCAGCAGGTGGTGAACACTGCGTATAAATACGGCCGCAAGGTTGTGGTGGAAGGCCGCAGCATGGTGACGATCATGGATATTGCCAGCAAGCTGGGATATATCAACGTGCCGGAGGGAACCCTCATCGACATTGAACATCTGAAAAACTACCCGCCGGAGTCCACGGTGCTCATTACCACGGGAAGCCAGGGCGAGTCCATGGCCGCCCTTTCCAGGATGGCTGCCAGCATCCATAAGAAGGTATCCATTGTGCCGGGAGACGTGGTGGTGCTGAGCTCCACACCTATTCCCGGCAATGAAAAGGCAGTGGCCAATGTGGTGAACGAGCTGTCCATGAAGGGCGCTGAGGTAATCTGCCAGGATACCCACGTATCAGGACATGCCTGCCAGGAGGATCTGAAGCTGATTTATTCCCTGGTGCATCCAAAGTTCTCCATCCCCATCCATGGCGAGTACCGCCACCGTATGGCCCAGAGGGAGCTGGCCCAGTTTATGGGTGTACAGAAGGAGAATGCTGTCATGGTCAACTCCGGCGACGTGGTGGCCCTGGACGAGGACAGCTGCGAGGTGATAGACCACGTTACCTGCGGAGGCATCTTCGTGGACGGCCTCGGTGTGGGCGATGTGGGCAATATTGTATTACGGGATAGACAAAACCTTGCACAAAATGGTATTATTGTAGTAGTATTGACCTTAGAGAAGCACAGCAACCAGCTGCTTGCGGGTCCGGATATCGTGTCCAGAGGCTTTGTGTATGTGCGGGAATCCGAGGATTTACTGGAGGAGGCCCACACCATTGTGTACGACGCAGTGCAGGACTGCCTGGACCGCCATGTCAGCGACTGGGGTAAGATAAAGAACATCATTAAAGACAGTTTAAGTGACTTTTTGTGGAAGCGCATGAAGCGCAATCCCATGATTCTGCCGATTATCATGGAGGTATAACAGATACCGGACCGGCGTGCTGCCGCGCAGGCAGCGGATCCGGTCCGGGATACCGCGGTCATGAAAACGCCGGGCAGGATAAGAGGAATGGATTATGAGCAATAGGACAAGGGAAATCAACAAAATCACAACCACCATAATCAGCATATCGGTGAAGCTCATCGTATATGCCCTGATTGTCCTGCTGCTGTATGAGGCGGTTGCCAGGGGCTATGCCTTTGGCCATGAGATATTTTTTGCCGAGGCAGTGGACGAGGCCCCCGGACAGGATATGGTAGTCCAGATTGATACAAAGGAATCCGTGTCTGACGCTGCGCAGTTTCTTGCGCATAAGGGGCTTATTAAAAGTGAGTTTGCCTTTATTTTCCAGAGCAGGTTCTATGACTATGAGACAATCTATCCGGGCACCTATACCCTTAATACATCCATGACGTCCAAGGAAATTCTCCAGCTGCTCAATGAGAAGCCGGAAACCGAAGACAGCGCGAAACCGGCCCAGTCCGGAGGTGCCAAAGCAGCCGAGGCCAAGACTGCCCAGGGCAGGACATCTGAGGGGGAAAATGGGGACAGCGCCGCTTCCGGCCAGGAGACATCCCCGGAGACCGCAGCTGCATCCGAAGACGGTGCAGCCGCGGCTGCTGAGACGGATGCGGGTGTACCGGCTGACGCGGCGCCCGGGTCTCAGGCAGGGACTGACGCCATTGACGCCCAGGAGGTCCAGGCCAATGAGCAGACCTATGAAGGCGAGGACCAGGAGATGGAAGGCGGATGGATTGAGGACGCGGCAGAGGATGGAACCCAATGATTGTAAATGACAGGATTACGGACTATATACGTTCCCTGGAATCCAGCCAGGGCAGCCTGCTGGATTCCATAGAACAGGAAGCCTTAAGGGACCGGGTACCCATCATACGCAGGGAAACAGCAGCCCTTCTGCGAACCCTGGTGGCGGCCCTCAGGCCGTCGCGTATACTGGAGATAGGAACGGCCGTGGGATACTCGTCCCTTCTCATGTGCCGTGTGATGCCGGAAGATTGCCGCATCACCACCATTGAGAAGTATGAAAAGCGGATCCCCGAGGCCCTGGAACATTTTGAAAAAGCCGGCGAGGAAGGGCGAATTACCCTTCTGGCAGGGGATGCAGATGATCTGCTGGCCGGACTTAAGGGCCAGATCTTTGACCTGGTGTTTATGGATGCCGCCAAAGGCCAGTATCTGCACTGGCTGCCCATGATTCTGGAGCTGATGCCTGAAGGGGGAGTCCTCATATCGGACAATGTACTTCAGGACGGAGATATCGTGGAATCCAGATTTGCAGTGGAGCGCAGGAACAGGACCATCCACAGCAGGATGCGCCGGTATCTCTACGAGCTTAAGCACAGACAGGGACTGGAGACAGCTATCATCCCCATAGGGGACGGAGTTGCCGTCAGCACCAAATATACGGAGAGAGTGGAATGAGAAAGACAGAATTACTGATACCGGCCGGAAGCCTGGACGTGCTGAAAACAGCCGTTGTTTACGGGGCAGATGCCGTATATATCGGAGGTGAGGCCTTTGGCCTGCGGGCCAAGGCCCATAATTTTTCCAATGAAGAGATGAAACAAGGAATTGCCTTTGCCCATGCGCGCGGGGTCAAAGTCTACGTGACGGCCAATATATTGGCTCATAACGGGGACCTGCCGGGGGTGGAGGCTTATTTTGAAGAGATGAGGGATGTGGCGCCGGATGCGCTCATCATATCCGATCCGGGTGTGTTTGCCATTGCCAGAAGAGTTCTTCCCCACATGGAGATCCATATAAGCACCCAGGCCAACAACACCAATTACGGGACCTATCTGTTCTGGCATGGACTGGGGGCAAGGCGGGTGGTGTCTGCAAGGGAGCTGTCCCTGGCGGAGATCCGGGAAATCCGGGACCACATACCCCAGGATATGCAGATAGAGAGCTTTATCCACGGCGCCATGTGCATTTCCTATTCCGGCAGATGCCTTCTGAGCAATTATTTTGTGGGAAGGGATGCCAACCAGGGCGCCTGCACCCATCCCTGCCGCTGGAAATATTCCCTTGTGGAGGAGACCAGGCCGGGAGAGTACATGCCTGTATATGAAAATGAGCGGGGCACCTACATCTTTAACTCCAAGGACCTGTGCATGGTGGAGTATATACCGGAGATGATGGATGCCGGAATCGACAGTTTCAAGATAGAGGGAAGGATGAAGACAGCCCTCTACGTGGCCACTGTCACCAGAGCCTACCGCAGGGCCATTGACGACTATTTAAAGGATCCGGCCGTGTACAGGGAGAATCTGGAGTGGTACAGGGAAGAGATAGGAAAATGCACCAACCGCAGGTTTACCACTGGCTTTTACTTCGGCAAGCCCACTGCGGATGACCACATATATGACAGCAGCACCTATGTAAAGAGCTACACCTACCTGGGGACCGCGGAAGAAACGGACAGCCTGGGCCGGTGCAGGATTGAACAGAAAAATAAATTTTCTGTGGGGGAGACCATTGAGGTGATGAAGCCCGACGGACAGAATCTGGAAGTTACAGTGGAGTCCATAACAGACCATGAGGGCAATGAGCAGGAGAGCGCTCCCCATCCAAAGCAGATTCTGTGGGTTAAGCTGTCCGGGGATGTGTCTGTTTTTGATATCCTGCGGAGAAAAGAAGAGGCCGTGGATTAGACAGAACTGAGAACTGGAAGAGACTGGAAATTTGATTGTCCGGAATTCGGGAGGAAGAAGCTGCGCCTGGGCTTTATTGGCTCCGGCAGACAGGAGGTGCCTTGGGATGTTAGATGGAGTACTCATTGGGCTGGCAGTGCTTTGTGTTGTTTATTTCATAATCATAGTTGTGTATGCGGGCATAAGCACCTCATTTGCCTTCATATGGCTGTTTTTCGCGGCCCTGCTTGTATTTCTGGTATATGGAAGGTGGTATTATGCCAGGAACATGGAACGGATTCCCCGCTGGGTGCCGGTGTCGGTGGTTACCACCTGTATTGCAGGGGTGGCTGTGCTGGGAATCCTCTGTATCCTGGTATTTCTGGGAGCAGCCACGCCGGGAAAGGCCAATCTGGATTATGTGATTGTGCTGGGGGCCAGGGTCAAGGAACACACGGTCAGCAATTCCCTGAAAAAGCGTCTGGACAGGGCCATTGTCTATGCGGAGGAAAATCCGTACACCATCCTGGTGCTCTCCGGCGGCAAGGGACCGGGGGAAACAGACAGCGAGGCCCAGGTCATGTATGATTATCTGGTGTACAACGGGGTCAGTGCCAGGCAGCTGCTTATGGAGTCCGATTCCACCAGCACGGTGGAGAACATTGCTTACAGCAAGATTGTCATAGAGCAGGACCGGTTGAAGGACAAGAAGGAAATCGTCCCCATGCCTGGAAAGGCAGGCTCGGTTCCCTATGCCATTGCGCCGGATAAGCCGCTGGAGATAGGGGTCCTCACCAGTAATTTTCATATTTACCGTGCCAGGCTCACAGCGGAAAAATGGGGATTTGACAACGTATACGGCATATCTGCGGATTCTGACCCGGTTCTGTTTATCCATCTGTGCGTGAGAGAGTGTGCTTCCATTGTGAAGGACAGGCTCATGGGGAATATGTGAGGGCGCTGTGTATGGGCAGTGGGAAAAATGGCAGAATAGTAGTTAGTATGATATGACTGAATGAACGATAGAATGGAGAGATTAAAGCTATGGCAGATGGAAGGAATCTGGAAAAGGTAAAAGAGCTGGCCGCTTACCGCGTGTCAGAGGAGATGTACGTGGAGGAAATGGACTCCAGGGCCATGGTGCTGGAACACATAAAAAGCGGCGCCAGGATATTCCTGATGTCCAATGAGGATGAGAACAAGGTGTTCTATATCGGTTTCCGTACACCGCCCGATGACAGTACGGGACTTCCCCATATACTGGAACACAGTGTACTGGAAGGTTCGGATAAGTTTCCGGTCAAGGACCCCTTTGTGGAACTGGTAAAAGGTTCGCTGAACACGTTCCTGAATGCCATGACTTATCCGGATAAAACCGTCTACCCTGTTGCCAGCTGCAATGACAAGGATTTTCAGAATCTGATGGACGTGTATCTGGACGGCGTTCTCCACCCGGCTATTTACAGGGAGCCAAAGATATTCCTTCAGGAGGGATGGCACTATGAACTGGAGTCGCCGGAGGACGAGCTGGCTATTAACGGCGTTGTCTATAATGAGATGAAAGGCGCTTTTTCTTCACCGGAAAGTGTTCTGGACCGTTTTACCAGAAATGTGCTCTTTCCGGATACGACCTATTCCAATGAGTCGGGCGGAGATCCTGCCGTGATACCGGAGCTTACCTATGAAAAATTCATTGCGTTCCACCGCAATTACTACCATCCGGCCAACAGCTATATCTATCTCTACGGAGACATGGATATGGCACAGAAGCTTACATGGCTGGACCAGGAATATCTGGGACATTATGACAGAAAGGACTGCCACGCGGACTCCGCCATAGCCATGCAGCAGCCCTTTGAACAGCCGGTCCAGAGAGAAATCACCTACTCTGTCACAGAGGAGGAAGGGACAAAGGACAGGACCTATCTTTCCATCAATACCGTGGTGGGTACGGATTTGGATCCGGTACTTTATGTGGCCTTCCAGATTTTGGAATATACGCTGATTAACGCGCCGGGCGCAACCTTAAAGCAGGCATTGATTGATGCGGGCATCGGGCAGGATATCCTGGGAGGCTATGACTGCGGGATTCTGCAGCCGTATTTTTCCGTCATTGCCAAGAATGCCAATCCGGAGCAAAAGGGTGAATTCCTTGCAGTTGTAAAGGGAACGCTGCGAAGGCTGGCTGACCAGGGGATTGACAGAAAGAGCCTGTTGGCCGGACTGAACCTCTATGAGTTCCGTTACCGCGAGGCGGACTACGGTTCCGCTCCCAAGGGCCTTATGTACGGACTCTGGTCTCTGGACAGCTGGCTGTATGACGGAAAGCCCACCCTCCATCTGGAATACCAGAAAACCTTTGACTATCTGAAAAAGGCAGTGGAGGAAGGGTATTTTGAACAGCTGATACACCGGTACCTTCTGGATAATCCCCATGAGGCGGTCATCACAGTGCGCCCCAGGGTGAACCAGACAGCTGAGGAGGACCGCAATCTGGCTGAAAGGCTGAAGGCCTATAAGGAATCCCTTGGCAGGGAGGAGCAGGAGACCCTGGCGGCCCGGACCAGACAGTTAAAGGAGTATCAGGAGGAACCGTCACGGCAGGAGGACCTGGAAAAAATTCCTATGCTGCAAAGGGAGGATATTGAACGGGAAGGCGGACGCTTTTCCTATGAGATCAAGGCGGAGGACGGAGCGACAGTCATCCACAGCAACCTGTTTACCTCCGGAATCGGATATCTGAAGGTGCTGTTTGACACCAGCCGGGTGCCGGTGGAGGATCTGCCTTATGTGGGGCTTCTTAAGGCAGTGCTGGGATATGTGGATACGGAGCACTACAGCTACGGGGATCTGACCAGCGAGATTTACCTCAACAGCGGCGGCGTGAGCTTTGCGGTGTCGTCTTATCCGGATGCAGCGCATCCAAGACAATTTACAGGGGCCTTTGTTGCCAGCGCAAAGGTGCTGTACCATAAACTGGACTTTGCTTTCTCCATTCTGTCGGAGATTCTTACCCGATCCAAGCTGGATGATGAAAAGCGCCTGGGAGAGATTCTGGACGAAACCAGGTCAAGGGCCAGGATGAAGATGGAGGATGCTTCCCATGGAGCGGCGGTTGGCAGGGCTTCGTCATATTTCTCTGCATCAGCGGCCTTCAACGATATGACCGGAGGCGTTGGATATTATCAATTTCTGGAGGATGTCAGCCGCAGGTTCGCGGAGGATGTCTCCTACAGAGGGCAATTGATTGCCAGGCTTAAGGATGTGTGCTCCCGCCTGTTCACGTCGGATAACCTGCTGGTGGCATATACGGCCGACGCAGAAGGCTACAGCCGGCTGCCCGCGGAGCTTAAGATCTTCCGGTCAGTGCTGGGACAGGGAGACGGAAAAACCTATGAATTTGAGTTCAGTCCGGATAACCGGGGTGAGGGCTTTAAGACAGCGTCCCAGGTAAATTATGTGGCCAGATGCGGCAGCTTTGCGGGAAAGGAAGCCGGAGGAAGAAAGCTGGAATACACAGGGGCGCTGAGGGTCTTAAAGGTCATCATGAACTATGAATATCTGTGGATGAACCTGAGGGTAAAGGGAGGCGCTTACGGATGCATGAGCAGCTTCAGCCGCACCGGCGACGGATGCCTGGTATCTTACAGGGATCCCAACCTGGAGGCAACCAACCAGGTGTATGAAGGAATTCCGGATTATCTGAGGAATTTCTCCATTGACGAGAGGGACATGACAAAATATGTCATCGGCACCATGAGCGACGTTGATACGCCTCTTACGCCTTCCCTGAAGGGTTCCAGGAATTTGTCGGCCTATCTTTCCTGCGTGACGGACGAGATGGTGCAGAAGGAACGGGAGCAGATTCTGGATGTGACCCAGGAGGATATAAAGGCGCTGGCTGATATTGTACAGGCTGTGCTGGACACCAGGGCGCTGTGCGTGATTGGCAATGACCAGCAGATTCGCGCCCAGGAGAGCATGTTTGGTGAGGTGAAGAACCTTTACCACTAATTTTAAGGAAGAGAGAATTAAATGGAAGAGAATATACAGAAGAAATCGGGCTTTGTTACGTTGATTGGACGTCCCAATGTGGGTAAGTCCACTTTGATGAACCACTTGATTGGGCAGAAAATTGCAATTACCTCTGATAAGCCCCAGACAACCAGAAACAGGATACAGACCGTGTACACAGATGACAGGGGACAGATTATCTTCTTAGACACCCCTGGCATCCATAAGGCCAAGAATAAGCTGGGCCAATATATGGTGAACGTGGCTGAGCACACTCTGAAGGAAGTGGATGTGATTCTCTGGCTGGTGGAGCCTGCCACCTTCATCGGCGCAGGGGAGCGCCATATAGCGGAGCAGCTTAAGAATGTAAAAACCCCAATCATTCTGGTAATCAACAAGATTGATACAATAAAGAACCAGGATGAAATCCTTACCTTTATTGCGGCCTACAAGGATGTCTGCGATTTTGCGGAAATCGTACCTCTCTCTGCGTTGAAGGATAAGAATACGGATCTGCTGACTGAGCTGATTTTCAAATACCTGCCTTACGGCCCGCAGTTCTATGATGAGGACACGGTGACGGATCAGCCTATGCGCCAGATTGCTGCTGAGCTTATCCGCGAGAAAGCGCTGCGCCTTCTGGACGACGAGATTCCCCATG
>ERZ506950.1140-NODE-1140-length-11113-cov-4.830620_pt1 | contig 11113 bp, 6 predicted proteins | sample MGYA00512897_ERZ506950 | MGnify/ENA metagenome assembly ERZ506950
GTTCTGGGACACCTTCCGCAGCCTTTTCCCGCTGCTGAACCTCGTTTACCCCTCCGTGAACGCCGAAATCCAGCAGGGACTCGCTAACGCGGCACGCGAGAGCGGTTTCCTGCCCGAATGGGCGTCGCCCGGGCACCGCGGCTGCATGGTGGGCAACAATTCCGCTTCGGTGGTTGCCGATGCCGTGGTGAAGGGCACGAACGACAAAGACCTCGGGGTACTCTACGATGCGATGGTGTACGCCACGGAGCACGTGCACCCGACCGTTGCGTCGACCGGACGCTGGGGGCACGAGTACTACAACGAGCTGGGATATATTCCTTACGACGTGAACGTGGCACGTACGCTCGAATACGCCTACGACGACTGGTGTATTCTGCAGGTGGCGAAGAAACTGAACCGTCCCCAGGCCGAACTGGACAAGTGGGCGGCGCGTGCCCGGAACTACCGCAATGTCTTCGACCCCGAGACCCGCCTGATGCGCGGTCGCCTCAGGGACGGCAAGTTCCAGGCGCCGTTCAGCCCCTACAAGTGGGGCGACGCCTTCACCGAGGGTAACTCGTGGCATTATACGTGGTCGGTATTCCACGACGTCGAGGGGCTCGTCGACCTGATGGGTGGCCGGGAGCAGTTCGTCCAGATGCTCGACTCGGTATTCGTCGTGCCGCCGATCTACGACGACAGCTACTACGGATTCCGCATCCACGAGATCACCGAGATGCAGGTGGCCGACATGGGCAACTACGCCCACGGCAACCAGCCTGCGCAGCACATGATCTACCTCTATAATTATGCGGGTGTCCCGTGGAAAGCCCAGTACTGGGCGCGCGAGGTGATGGATCGCCTCTATTCGGCCCGTCCCGACGGCTATTGCGGCGACGAGGACAACGGCCAGACTTCGGCCTGGTATGTCTTTTCCGCCCTGGGGTTCTATCCCGTCTGCCCGGCTTCGGACGAATACGTCGTCGGTTCGCCGCTGTTCCGCAAGGCCGTCGTGAACCTCGAAAACGGGAATAAGATCGTGCTCGAAGCGCCGGACAACAGCCCCGAGAACCGTTATATCGGAGCCGTGCAGTTCGACGGGAAATCCTATACGCATAATTTCCTGCGCCATTCCGACCTCGTGAAGGGTGCCGGCGTCCGCTTCTCGATGCGTCCCGACCCCGATTACACGCGGGGTACGGAGCCCGGGGATGCCCCTTACTCGTTCAGCCGCGAATAACACGGACGGGTTGAACCGATGTCAATCCGCCGCGGCCGGTTCCGGCTGCGGCGGATTTTTTGTTTTTGCCGGAATCCCGAAATGTCGATAATTTGTCAATAGAATATGCCCGGGGATTTTGTAAATCGGCTGAAAAGCGCTACTTTTGTAACGTTGTTTTGACAATTGTTAGGTTAATCCGAACACCTCCCCATGACATCTACCGACAGAATCGACCAACGCGAACGTAAGAAACAGCAGGGCCAGGCCGCTGCGTTCTATTCGTCGTCGTGCCGACAGCAGGATCGGAGTACGCAGATGCAAGGGCAGCAGGTGTCCGGGAGCGGAATACGCAGATAGATACCAGACCGCCATGACATACGTGTCGTGGCGGTCTGTCTTTTTTTCAAACTTAAAACCAAAGGTATGAAGGTCGGTGTTATTATGGGCTCGGTGAGCGATTATGAGGTGATGGCCGATGCCGTCGCCATGCTCGGACAATTCGGGGTCGATTTCGAAAAGCGCGTGGTGAGCGCCCACCGTACCCCTGACCTGCTGTGCGAATATGCCAAGACGGCCAAAAGCCGTGGTATCGGGGTGATTATCGCCGGTGCGGGCGGTGCCGCGCACCTGCCGGGCATGGTGGCCTCGATGACCACGCTCCCCGTGGTGGGCGTCCCCGTGAAGTCGCGGGCCCTGAACGGGCTGGATTCGCTGCTTTCGATCGTGCAGATGCCTGCGGGCGTTCCGGTGGCGACGACGGCCATCAACGGGGCGAAGAACGCGGCGCTGATAGCCGTGTCGATCCTCGCACTGCAGGATGCGGAGCTGGCTGCCCGGCTCGAAGCGTTCCGTGCGAAACAGACCGCCGACGTACTGGCGGCAGAACTTTAATCCGGCAGGGGAGGCGGCTATGGCAGAGACGGCGAAAACGATCGGTATCATCGGCGGCGGTCAGCTGGGGCTGATGATCGTCGAGCAGGCGCACCTGCTCGGGGCGCGCACGCTGTGCCTCGACCCTGCGCCCGACGCCCCCGCGTTCGCGCTGAGCGACGGGCACATCGTTGCGGCGTATGACGATGCCGCGGCGCTCGAAGAGCTTTGCCGCCGCAGCGATGTGGTGACCTACGAATTCGAAAACGTCCCGGGCAGCGTGCTGATCCCGCTGGAAAAGAAATACAACATTCCGCAGGGTTTCCGCCCGCTTTACGATTCGCAGGATCGCCTGCGCGAGAAGGACAATGCCCGCGCCAACGGGCTGCGGACGCCCCTGTACGCCGCCGTGGACGACGAGGCGTCGCTGCGTGCCGCCTTGGCCGAGATCGGATTCCCGGCGGTGCTCAAGACCCGTACGCTGGGATACGACGGCCACGGGCAATTGGTGTTGAAGGACGAGGCCGACGTGCCGCGTGCGCTGCCGATGCTCTCCGTACCCTGCATCCTGGAGGCGTTCGTGCCGTTCGATTTCGAAGCCAGCATCGTGATGGTCTCGGACGGGGAGCGCGTCATCCATTTCCCCATCGGGCGGAACGTCCACCGCGACGGCATCCTCGACCTGTGCTTCGTCCCCGCCGAGGGGATCGACGACGGCCTGCGCAGCCGCATGGCTGCGGCCGGCGAGCGGTTCATGAAATCCTGCCGCTACCGCGGGATCCTCGCCATCGAGTTCTTCATCCGCGACGGGGAGTTCTATTTCAACGAAATGGCGCCGCGGCCCCACAATTCGGGGCACTATACCATCGAGGGGTGCACGACCAACCAGTTCCGCGAACTGGTGCGCTTCCTGCTGGGCGAACCGTTGCAGGAGCCGCGGCTCGTGGCGCCGACCGTGATGAAGAACATTTTGGGGCAGGATCTCGAAGCGGCCGAGAGAGTCGCCGCCGAAAACCGCCCGGGTGTCCATGTCCACCTTTACGGCAAGACCGAGAGCCGTCCGAAGCGCAAGATGGGGCATATCACCTTCGTCGGGATGGACGCCGGGGAATACGGTGCCGCGTGGGCTGACAGATTCGTAAAATAAGTGCAAACGAAATAACATGGAAAACTACCGGATTTTTGTTGAGAAACATCCCCGTTTCCGGGTCGAGGCCGACAGCCTGCGCCGGGAGCTGAACACCAATCTGAACCTGGACATCCGCAGCCTGCGGTTGCTCAACGTCTACGACCTGTTCGGGTTCAGCCGAGAGCTGCTCGAAAAGAGCCGTTACAGCGTCTTTGGCGAAGTGGTAACCGACAGCGTGACCGATTCGTGCGACCTGGCGGGACGGAAATACATCGCCGTGGAGTACCTCCCCGGCCAGTTCGACCAACGTGCCGCGTCGGCCGTCGACTGCGTGCGGCTGATCGACCCGTCGGCCCAGGTGCGCATCCGCTCGTCGAAGCTGTTGCTGTTCGACGATGCCGTTTCCGACGAAGATCTGGCGCGCATCCGCCATTACTATATCAACGCGGTCGAGTCGCGCGAGAAGAATCTGGACGTGCTGACCGACATGGAACAGGCCGAGGTGAAGCCCGTCGCCGTGCTGGAAGGCTTCACCAAGATGACCGACGCCGAACTAGAACCCTGCTGCAAGCGGTACGGGCTGGCGATGAATGCCGACGACCTGCGCGAGGTGGTGAAATATTTCCGTGCCGAGGGGCGCGATCCCTATGAGACCGAGCTGCGCATCCTCGACACCTATTGGAGCGACCACTGCCGCCATACGACCTTCACCACCGAGCTGGAGGGCATCACGGTCGAGGAATCGTTCGTAAAGGACGAGATCGAGGATTCGCTGGCCCTCTACCTGCGCATCCGCCGCGAACTGGGGCGCGAGCACAAGAGCATCTGCCTGATGGACATGGCGACCATCGGCGCCCGCTACCTGCGCAAGAAAGGGCTGCTGGACGACCTGGAAGTGAGCGACGAGAACAACGCCTGCTCGGTATACGTAGATGTCGATGTCGACGGGGCGACCGAGAAGTGGCTCCTGCAATTCAAGAACGAAACCCATAACCACCCGACCGAGATCGAGCCGTTCGGCGGCGCTTCGACCTGTCTGGGCGGCGCTATCCGCGACCCGTTGTCGGGGCGCAGCTACGTCTACCAGGCCATGCGCGTAACGGGTGCCGGCAATATCTACCAGAAGGTGGGCGATACGCTCGAAGGCAAGCTCCCGCAGAGCGTCATTTCGAAGAAGGCCGCCGCGGGCTACTCCAGTTACGGCAATCAGATCGGGCTGGCAACGACCCATGTGCGCGAGATTTACCACGACGACTATGTGGCCAAGCGCCTCGAAGTTGGTGCCGTGGTCGGTGCCGTGAAGGCTGAAAACGTCCGCCGCGAAAAACCCGTCCCGGGCGACAAGATCGTCATGCTGGGTGGCCGCACGGGGCGTGACGGTATCGGCGGCGCCACGGGTTCGTCGAAAGAGCACAATACCAAGTCGCTCGAAACCTGCGGCAGCGAGGTGCAGAAGGGCAATGCTCCCGAGGAGCGCAAACTCGAACGCCTGTTCCGCCGCCCCGAGGTGACGCGGCTCATCAAGAAATCGAACGACTTCGGTGCAGGCGGCGTCAGCGTCGCCATCGGCGAGCTGGCCGACGGGCTGGACATCTACCTCGACCGTGTGAAGACCAAGTACAGCGGCCTGAATTCCACGGAACTGGCGATCAGCGAGTCGCAGGAGCGTATGGCCGTGGTCGTCGAGGCGAAGGACGTCGCCGAATTCATGGGCTACTGCCGCGAGGAGAATATCGAGGCGGTCGAGGTGGCCGACGTGACGGATACGGCCCGTATGCGGATGTTCAACAAAGGGCGCAAAGTCGTAGACCTCGCGCGTGAATTCATCGACAGCGCCGGGGCGAAGCACTATGCCGAAGCCATGATCGGCGAGGTGGAGAACCGCGATCCCTTTGCCCGCGAGGTCGAGGGCGCGACGTTTGCCGAACGCTTCGAGGAGAACCTGCGCGACAACAATGTCGTCTCGCAGCGCGGCCTGATCGAGATGTTCGATTCGACGATCGGCCGTTCCACTGTGCTGATGCCGTTCGGCGGCCGCACGCAGGGCAGCGAAACGCAGGTGTCGGTGCAGAAACTCCCGACCGACGGTTACACCGACACGGCCAGCATCATGGCCTTCGGCTACAATCCCTACCTGGCCTCGTGGAGCCCTTACCACGCTGCTGCGTATGCCGTCGTCGAAGCTGCTGCCAAGGTCGTGGCTGCGGGCGCGCGTTATGACAGGATGCGTTACTCATACCAGGAATATTTCGAACGCATGACCCGCGATCCCCGCTCGTGGGGCAAGCCGCTGGGTGCCCTGCTCGGTGCGCTGAAGATGCAGGTCGAACTGGGCCTGCCCTCGATCGGCGGCAAGGACTCGATGTCGGGCACGTTCCAGCATATCAACGTTCCGCCCATGCTGATGGCCTTCGGCATCACGACGGTGAATGCCGGGACGGTCATTTCGACCGATTTCAAGAAGGCCGGCAACCGTATCTACCTGGTGCGCCATACGCCCAGGGAGAACCATATGCCCGACACGGCGCAGCTGAAGGACAACTTCGGCTTTGTCAGCGAAAATATCGAACGCGGCAATATCCTCGCCGCATGGTCGGTGGGCTTCGGAGGTGTCGCCGAAGGTCTTGCCAAGATGGCTTTCGGCAACCGCATCGGCGCCGAGGTGGAGATGGACGAGGCGGAACTCTTCGGATACGCCTATGGTTCGATCCTTGTCGAGAGCGCTGTCGAACTGACCCATCCTGCGGCCGGGCTGCTGGGTATGACCGCAGCCGATGGGGCGTTGACCGTCAACGGCGTGAAAATGCCGCTCGACGCCCTCTACAAGGCCAATACCGAGAAATTCGCGGCCGTTTACCCCGACAAGGGGGAGAACCATGCCGGGGTGATGACTTCGGAGCCCGCACCCCGGACTTTCGCCTATCGGGGCGAAGCCGTCGAACATCCGCTGGTCTATATCCCCGTGTTCCCGGGCACCAACTGCGACTACGACACGGCCAAGGCATTCCGCAAGGCCGGGGCCGAGGTCGAAATGAGCGTGTTGTGTAACCTCGGGGGCGACGACATCCTGCGTTCGATCCGCGAAATGAAGGAACATATCCGCCGCGCCCATATCTTCGTGCTGAGCGGCGGCTTCTCGTCGGGCGACGAACCCGACGGCAGCGCTAAGTTTATCGTCAACGTACTCAACAATAAGGATATACGCGATGAAATCCATGCGTTGCTCGACCGCGGCGGGCTGATCCTCGGCATCTGCAACGGTTTTCAGGCGCTCGTCAAATCCGGCCTGCTGCCTTACGGCCGCCTGGGCATGGTGACCAAGGATTCGCCGACGCTGTTCCGCAACGACATCAACCGCCATATTTCGCAGATCGTCTCGACCCGCGTCTCGACGCTCAACTCCCCGTGGCTTGCGGGCTTTGGTCTGGGCGACATCCACTCGATCGCTGTCAGCCACGGCGAAGGCAAGTTCGTCGTGAGCGAAGAACTTGCCCGGGAGCTGTTCGCCAACGGGCAGGTGGCCTTCCAGTATGTCGATCCCGAAGGGCGTGCGACGGCCGAGGCGCCGTACAACCCCAACGGTTCGTCGTATGCCATCGAGGGCCTGGTGTCGCGTGACGGCCAGATCCTCGGCAAGATGGGGCATACGGAGCGTTACGAGAAAAACCTCTTCAAAAATATCGCAGGCGAGAAGGAGCAGTCGCTGTTCCGCAATGCCGTCGACTATTTCCGCAAAAATTAGTACAACATAAAACTTAAACTCACAAACACCATGAAACAGCTCGAAATGCTCTACGAAGGCAAGGCAAAACAGGTTTTCCGCACCGACGATCCCGACAAGATCATCATCCACTACAAGGATGCGGCAACGGCTTTCAACAACATCAAGAAAGCCACGATCGAAAACAAGGGCGTGCTGAACAACGCCATCTCGACCCTGATTTTCAAGGAGCTTCAGAAGGCGGGTGTCAAGACCCACTATATCGAGACGATCAACGACCGCGACCAGGTGTGCCGCCGGGTGACGATCATCCCGCTGGAGGTGATCGTGCGCAATGTCATCGCCGGTTCGATGGCCCAGCGCCTGGGCATCGAGGAGGGTACGCAGCCGTCGAACGTCATCTACGACATCTGCTACAAGAAGGACGAGCTGGGCGACCCGCTGATCAATGACCACCACGCCGTGGCATTGGGTGCCGTGACCTACGAGGAGCTCGAACTGATCTACGCCATGACCTCGCGTATCAACGAGATCCTGCGCAACCTTTTTGCCAAGATGAACATCAAACTCGTGGACTTCAAGATCGAGTTCGGCCGCACGTCGGACGGGGAGATCGTGCTCGCCGACGAAGTGTCGCCCGATACCTGCCGCCTGTGGGACATGACGACCAACGAGAAACTCGACAAAGACCGTTTCCGTCGTGACCTGGGCAAGGTGCGCGAGGCTTACGAGGAGATTTTGGCACGTTTGCAGAAAATCGTCGGGTAATGGTGATGGGGCAGATTAGCGACCGCGAGTTGCATGAGGAGTGCGGGGTGTTCGGCGTCTTCGGAGTCAAGGACGCTGCGTCGCTGACCTATTATGGCCTGCATGCCTTGCAGCACCGCGGACAGGAGGGTGCCGGTATCGTGACCGTCGACCGGGACGCGACGTTCCGCCGCATCAAGGGCGGCGGCCTGGTGACCGAGGTGTTCGGCGAGGGAAACCTCTCGACGCTCAAGGGCGACATGGCCATCGGGCATGTGCGCTATACCACCGCCGGCGGTGGTGGCATCGAGAACGTGCAACCGTTCCTTTTCCGCCACAACACGGGCGATTTCGCGCTGGCACACAACGGTAATATCGTCAATTCGGCGTTGTTGCGTATTTATCTCGAGAACAAGGGGAGCCTCTTCCAGTCGACCTCGGACAGCGAAATCCTGGCGCACCTGATCAAGAAGGAGACCAAGTACCACGACCGTCCGCGCATCTATTCGATCATCGACGCGCTGAACATGATCGAGGGGGCTTTTGCATTCCTGATCATGACCGCCAACCGCATCTATGCCTGCCGTGACAAATACGGCCTGCGGCCGCTGTCGATCGGCCGGCTGGGCGACGGTTATGTCGTGTCGAGCGAAACCTGTGCCTTCGACGTGCTGGGTGCGGAGTTCGTCCGCGACGTCGAGCCGGGCGAGATCGTCACGATCGACAGCGAGGGCATCCGGAGCCGCGATTTCTCGCAGTATAAGCGTTGCGAGATGTGCTCGATGGAGTATATCTACTTTGCGCGTCCCGACAGCGACATAGAAGGGTGCAACGTCCATGCCTACCGCAAGGAATCGGGGCGCCTGCTCTTCGGCGAGGCGCCTGCCGAGGCGGACATCGTGGTCGGGGTTCCCGACTCGAGCCTCAGCGCCGCGATGGGCTATGCCGAGGCGAGCGGCCTGCCGTATGAAATGGGGCTTATCAAAAACAAGTACATCGGCCGTACGTTTATCCAGCCTTCGCAGGAGCTGCGCGAGAAAGGGGTGCGTATGAAGCTCTCGGCCGTGCGGACGATCGTCAAGGGCAAGCGCGTGGTGCTGGTCGATGATTCGATCGTGCGCGGTACGACCTCGCGCCGCATCGTCACGATGCTCAAGGAGGCGGGGGCCACCGAAGTGCACGTGCGCATTGCCAGCCCCCCGATGACGCACCCCTGCTTCTACGGGGTGGATACCTCGACCCGCGACGAGCTGATCTCGGCGCGCAAGGATGCGGACGGTGTCCGCGAGGAGATATGCGCCGATTCGCTGGCGTTCCTGTCGCCCGGGGCGCTGCTCAGGGCGGGGAACCGCAAGGATTTGTGCATGGCCTGCTTCACGGGGCACTATCCCACGGCGTTGTACCAGTCGGTCGACGAGGTGAACAAAGACGTAAAATGTTAAGGACTACTTTAAAAGGAAGATAATAATGGCACAGAGTTATGAGAAGGCCGGTGTGAACCTCGAGGCCGGATACGAAGTGGTGCGGCGCATCAAGAAACACGTGGCATCGACCTCGCGCCTGGGCGTGATGGGCAATATCGGTGCATTCGGAGGCATGTTCGACCTCTCGGCGCTGAACGTGAAGGAGCCGGTGCTGGTGAGCGGTACCGACGGCGTGGGCACGAAGCTCAAGCTGGCGTTCGAGATGGACAAGCACGACACGATCGGCGTCGATGCCGTGGCCATGTGCGTCAACGACGTGCTGGCGCAGGGTGCCGAGCCGCTGGTGTTCCTCGACTATGTCGCCGTAGGCCATAACGAACCCCAGAAGATCGAGGCCATCGTGAGCGGTGTTGCCGACGGCTGCCGTCAGGCGGGTTGTGCGCTGGTCGGCGGCGAGACGGCCGAAATGCCGGGCATGTACTCCGAGGGCGAGTACGACATCGCCGGTTTCACGGTCGGCGTGGTCGAGAAATCGAAGCTCATCGACGGATCGAAGGTCAGGGCCGGCGATGTGCTGGTGGGCATCGCCTCGAGCGGCGTGCACTCCAACGGCTTCAGCCTCGTGCGTAAGATTCTTGCGGATAACTGCCTGGATCTGCACAAGGTCTATCCCGAGTTGTCGAACAAACTGCTGGGCGAAGTGCTGCTCACCCCGACGAAGATCTACGTGAAGCAGGTGCTCGAAGTGATCCGCAGCTGCGACGTACACGGCATCAGCCATATCACGGGCGGAGGGTTCGACGAAAATATCCCCCGCATTCTGCACGAAGGGCAGGGGCTCGAGATCGAGGAGGGCACTTGGGAGATCCTGCCCGTGTTCCGCTTCCTCGAGAAATACGGCAAGGTGGCCCACCGCGAGATGTTCAACATCTTCAACATGGGCATCGGCATGGTCATCGCCCTCGATGCATCGCAGGCGGGGAAAGCCATCGCCATCCTTGCGGAGCAGGGCGAGAAGGCGGCCGTCATCGGACGCGTCACGGACACCGAGGGTGTCGTAATCCGCTAAGGCCGTGCGACGCCTTGCGGTCTTTGCCAGCGGCAGCGGCACGAACTTCGAGGCCATCGCCACGGCCTGCGAGCGGGGGGAGATCCCGGCCCGGGTGGTGCTGATGGTCTGCGACAAACCCGGCGCCGGGGTCGTGCAGCGGGCTGCGGGGCACGGGGTCGAGGCATTCGTATTCGCCCCGAAAGAGTATGCCTCGAAGGCCGACTACGAGCGCGAGATCGTGCGGCGGCTCGACGAAGCCGGCGTGGAGCTGGTCTGCCTGGCGGGGTACATGCGCATCGTCGGCGATGTGCTGCTGGGGGCTTACGGCGGGCGGATCGTCAACATCCATCCTTCGCTGCTGCCGGCATTCCGCGGGGCGCATGCCATCGAACAGGCGCTGGAATACGGCGTCAAGGTCTTTGGTGTGACGATCCACTATGTCGATGCGACGCTCGACGGCGGGAAGATCATCTCCCAGCGGGCGTTCGGATACGACGGCGACGACATCGCCGAGCTGGAAGCCCGGATTCATGCGGTGGAATATCCGCTTTATATAGAAACGATTAATAAATTATTAAAGGAATAATAACGATATGCGTGCATTAATCAGTGTCAGCGACAAAACGGGTGTCGTTGATTTCGCCAAGGGCCTGCGTGCCCTGGGCTGGGAGGTGATCGCCACGGGCGGCACGATGAAACTGCTGGCCGACAGCGGGGTGGAAGTAATCAACATCAGCGACGTGACGGGCTTTCCCGAGATCTGCGACGGCCGCGTCAAGACCCTGCACCCCAACGTGCACGGCGGCCTGCTGGCGCGACGCGACGATCCCGAACACCTGAAAGCCCTGAAAGATAACAATATCGAATTTATCGACATGGTCTGCGTGAACCTCTACCCGTTCCGCCAGACCATTGCCAAACCCGATGTGAAGATGGAGGACGCCATCGAGAACATCGACATCGGCGG
>ERZ506950.1143-NODE-1143-length-11061-cov-3.806469_pt1 | contig 11061 bp, 9 predicted proteins | sample MGYA00512897_ERZ506950 | MGnify/ENA metagenome assembly ERZ506950
TGCCTTATCCGCTTTGCCCATCGTGGGAAACCTCACTGGGCTTTGTCGTGAGAAGTCTGTATAGCTCGGTGGTCTTGGGGAACTCGTCCTTGAAGGGCAGGATCACATTTTGGAAGAACAGAAGGCCGCTGCCGGGGTCCGCGTTGGTCACATAGGCAAGCTGCTCGGCGGAGATGTTCAGCCGCTCCGTCATCAGCTTGCGGTCGCCTGCGGAGAGGTTCAGCAAATAGATAAAATCGCTGTTTTCCAGAATGTTTTCGATCTCCGGCGAGGAAAGCAGGTCTTTCGGGTTCTGCGTTGCCCCGGTCGGGACGCCGCCCCACTTTCTGAAACGCTTCCAGATCTCGGCGCTGTATGCTGCCGTCTGCTCCTCCTTCAAGAGCAAATGGAACTCATCCACGAAATACCATGTGGCCCGTCCAATGGAGCGGTTCACCGTGTCGGTGTTCCACACCGCGTCCTGGACAATGAGCATCCCCGGCTTTTTCAGATTTTTACCAAGCCCTTTGATATCGAAGCAGACAAGGCGGTTGCGGATATCCACGGTGGTACGGTGGTTGAAGAAGTTGAGAGAGCCGTTCACATACAGGTCAAGCGCCTGGGCCACACGGTCCGCCTCCGGGATATGCTGGGCGGTGAGGGCTGCCATGAGGTCGGAGAGGATCGGCATATTCTCCGGCCGGGGGTCTGCGAAGTACGGCTGATAGATCTTCTGCACGGCCCGGTCGATGACGGTTTTCTCGATGGCCTCCAGTCCTGTCTTGCTGCCCATGATAAGCTCACAGAAGGACAGCACGAAATCGCTTTTCAGCGCCAGCGGGTTTTCTTCCTCGCTGTAATTGAGGTTGATATCCAGGGGATTCACATAGTCGCGGCTGTTGGGCGAGAGCCGGATCACCTGGCCGCCCAGCCGGTTCACCAGCGGGGAGTATTCATCCTCCGGGTCGCAGATGATGACATTATCCTTCGTGGTCAGCATGACATAGGTGATCTCCCGCTTACAGCTCATGGACTTGCCGCTGCCCGGCGTGCCGAACACAAGGCCGTTAGGGCATCGGGACTGCTTGCGGTCCAGCAGGATCATGTTGCCGGACAGGGCGTTGAGCCCGTAATACATGGCGTCCCCGCCCATGAAAAGCTCCTGCGTGACGAAGGGCACGAACACCGCCAGCGCCGAGGTGGTGAGGCTCCGTTCGATTTGGATACGGTTAAGACCCAGCGGCAGCGAGGACACAAGGCCATCCTCCTGCTGGAAGTCCAGCCGGGTCAGGATGCAGTTGTGGGTCTGGGCGACGCTGGCCGACTGGGAAACGGCAATCTCCAGCTTTTGCTTCGTGGGCGCCAGATGCAGCATGAGGAAGGTCATATTGAACATTCTCTCGTTGCGGCTCTGTAAATCCTGCAAGAGATTTTTCGCCGCGCCGCCGTAGGTGGAGAGGTCAGAGGGGAGGATATCCAGATCGTAGCCGCTGCGTGCGGCCTTCTTCTGCTCCTGGATCTTCATGGCGTCCAGATCGGTGATCTTGCGCTTGACCATCTTGATGGCCTCGTTCTGGTTGATGCCGCGCACGTGCATGGTGATAAGAAGGTTTCCCTCCACATCCATGAAGTCCGTGAGGATACGGTCCTGGATCTCCGGGGCCAATATCTGCAAGAAGGACACCGCGCCGTACATTTCGCCCATGCGGAAGCGCCGCGTCTCCCCAAACTCGAAGGAAGAAGGCGCGATAAAATCCTTCACGGACAGGCCGGAGGGCGCCAGCCAGTCCCATTCAAAGGCGAAGGGCTCCCCTCTGGGATGGAGGAGGCCGTGCAGCAGCGCCAGCCGCTCCTTGCCGTCCAGCACCTTTGCCGCCGCACCCATGACCTTGAAGCGGTTCAGGGTGTCCGCCTCGATGCGGGAAAACCTTGCCCGCGCCGCCTGGATGTTCTCCGCCTCGATGGTCAGCGTGACATACTTGCTTTTCACATAGCCGTTGCTGCCGCGCTCATACTGTGTTTGCAGGATGCCGGAGGCCTCGGCGCGGATCCCGTCCAGATCGTCCCCCTGGGCCGCCATGCGGAACAGGTCCCCGCCGCCGGCCTTGTGGCGGCTGCTCAGGGTCATTTGCACACCGATGGAGGGATCATAGCCGTTATAGAAGTCGCAGAGGCGTTCAAAGATATCCCGCTGATCCTCCGGTCCCGCCAGACGATAGCTGACGTCGGCGTAGGCGATGGTTTTGGAAAAATGCCCATCATCCAGACGGCACAGACCGTCCGGGTGCATATTGCGGAAGGGGAGGCTTGCCTGTACGGTGTGATTCTTGCCGTCCCCCTTGGCCTGCCGGATGACGGCCTCGATCTGCTTTCGCTCCTGCCGGGTGAGCCTGCGCCGGCCCTTGCCTCTTTTCCCCGCGCCGGAGGCGATCCGCCCCACCGCCCGCTCCAGCTCCGCCTGCTTTTCCAAAGCGGAATAGGCGTTGTTTGTCTGATAGACACGCTTTTTCGGACGGGTGAATTTACACTGGATCAGATGGCCCAGCAGCGCCTCCGGGGTCTGCCCGTTCTTCTCATACAGGGCGAATAGGAAAAAGGGCAGCATCACAAGGATCATGCACAGCGCCGCCGGCGTCGTGCCCATGCTGCCCTTGTTCAAAAAGAAAAGCGGCACTCCAACAAGCGCCGCCGATCCGAAACACACAAGCTGCCGCTTCGTCAGGCCGAACAGCATCTTGCTCTTGATTTTTGTCAGGTCCTTTGGGACCGTTACGTATGCCAATGGTTCACATCCTTTCCGCAAGCCGGATATCGCTTGCAACTTCATTTCCCCACACATCCCAGCCGGGCGATGAGGCTCTTGCGAACCGCTCAATACGGGGCACGTCCCCCATGAGGGCTTCGATCCGCCGCCGCGCCTCCTCCGGCTTCTGGCTGTGCCGCTCCACATGGGAGAGGATGACCTGCTTCACATCCCGCGCCGCCCGCTTCGGGCGTCCGCGGGTCGCCAGCAGGCAGATCTCCGCGTTGGCCCGCGTCCAGTAGCCCATGCCGGTGAACAGGCCGTCCGACTTCCGGCACTGCTTGATCCAGACGAAGGCCACGGTCTTGAAGGTAAAGCCCCAGGCGTCCATGACGCCCCAGGCCTCCCGCAGCATGGGGAAGGTGATCCAGAGGAACAGGGCGCAGTCCTTGTCCGCCAGCTCCCCCACTGGCAGGGCCTTGATGGACGCTATGTCCATGGTGGGGTAATGGCTCTCGGCGCTGCGCCCCGCGCCCTTCTTGCTCCAGACCTTATAGGCCCAGGGCGGATCCGCGTAGATGACCTTGTATTTTTTCATGGCCGCCTCCCGTCAATGCGCCCCGAACAGGCTCTTTGCAAGGCTGCCGGTGCGGAACAGGGTGTAGCACAGCAGCACCGTATAGCCCAGACACTCCCAGATCGCCACGGTGATATCGTCCCCCACGGCGATATTCTGCACCAGCACCGCATAGATACCGACGCAGACCATAATAAGAAATGCCTGAAAGCCCAGCGCCAGTAGAGACTTCAAGTAATTCTGCCCCGTATGGCCCCATTCCCGGTTGACCATCGTGGCAAATGGAATCGGCCCCACGGACACGGTCAAGTACACCTCGATCATTCTTCCGTAGATCACAAGGAAGATGGCAATGGTGAGGATATGCGAACAGAGGCCCACAAAGACGCTCTGAAACCACAGGCCCAGCAAAGAACCGATGCTCCAGTCCGCCAGCGTTGTTTCCAGATCACCCACGACGCCGGAAATGTCGATCCCAGCATCGGAGATGATGACGCCTGCGCTCTGATCGACCACGCTCTGCGCCACGTCGAACACCGCCATGACGATATTCCAGGTGTTCGTGACAATCAGCACCGCGCAGAAGGTCTTGAATATCCACTTCCAGAAAAGCCAGGTGTCAAAATCATGGAGATTATTCTTTTCCACGATGAGCTGGATCAGCTCATAGCACATGACGAAGGTGAGGATGATGCCGGCGATGGGAACGATGACCGTTTCAGAGAGGCCGCGGATCATGTTGAAGATGCCGCCATTCCAGCCGGCCGGCGTCATACCCACCTCGCCGGCGATCTCACCCACCTTCGTATTCACGGTGTCAAAGGTCCCGGAGAGGTTGGAGATGATGCCGTCGATCAGCAGCTCCTTGAACCACTCCTGGATCATTTCAATTATCACGGGTGGTCACACCTCCTTTCGGGGGCTCCCGCCGTGAAACGGGAGCCTCCGGGTGGGATGGTCCTGCCGCCGCTCAGCCAAGCAGGCCGGACAGCAGGGGGATCAGGGTCACGCCGATCAGGGCGACGCCGCCGCCCGCGACGAGCTGCTTGACACCCTGGCTTTTGGCCGCAGGGTTATCCTGGCCGTAACCTTCCAGAAGGTTGATGCCGCCCCACACGCACAGGCCGCCGCCCAGGGCGATGACCAGAGTCTGCAAAACGTCGATAGCGTTGGTAAAAAAGCTCATATTCACATTTCCTTTCGTTCAGTTGAATTGTCGGGTTGAAGGTCGGTGACTTTCAATTCGTACAGATCGAAAGGCTCGTCCGGCTTCACAATGGCCGGTCTGCGTTTCATGTACCGTTCAATATCAAAGGTGTTTTTCTTGTCGGCGTCGGCAAGGTACTTGTAGCGGGGATGGCGGGTTATATCAAACTTGTCGCTGAAAAACGGCCGCACTCCACGCAGCTGCAAGATACACTTGCCTCCGTCCATCACCGCGATCTCGTCCTGGGTCATCAGCTCCTTTCCTAATTTCTGATAGTTGAGGCCGTGGGAAACCTGACTGCCCCGGTTCTCGGATTGATTGAAGCTGTCGATGGTCTCCTTGCCCAGCAGCTCCGAGATTTCTTTCAGGGTGGATTTCTCCTTGCCTCCCAAAAACAAGGTGGTGTCGCAGTTGCCCACAATGGTATCCGCGGCGTCCTTGTAGATGGTCTTTAACTGACTTTGGGACTGCAAAATAATCGAAGCCGAGATTTCCCGGCTTCGGATGGTGGCGATTAGCTTGTCGAAGTTGGGTATCTGCCCGATATTGGCGAACTCGTCCAGGAGGCACCGCACATGGACGGGCAGCCTGCCGCCGTACACGTCGTCCGCCTTGTCGCAAAGGAGATTGAATAGCTGGCTTTGCAGCATGGCGATAACGAAGTTGAAGGTGGTGTCCGTGTCGCTCATAATGAGAAACAGCGCCGTTTTTCGGTCGCCCAGGGTGTCCAGCTCCAGCCGGTGTTTGGGGCGCGAGGCACTGCCCACCACAAAAAGCCCGGTGAGGGCTACCGCACCCATCAGGCCGTAGACGTTGTTCCACATAGCATGGGGAGTCATGAGCATGACCATCATGAACAGTCCCAGGAAGAGGAAGGAGGCCCCGCCCAGCGCCCCTATCAGGCGGCAGAACAGACTGGCGTCCCACACCCGTTTTCCCGCCCGGTAGACGGCCTTGAAAAGAGCGCAGGGGATGTTGATGATGGCGGTAAACAGGCGGCAAGCGATGCTGTGGGGCCACGCCCTGGGGATGCGGCCCTCCCGCCAGACGAAGGTACAGATGGCGCTGTTCTCCGCCTGCCGGAGAAACCATCCCTCCAGCCGGTCGCAGACCCGCCCCAGGGCACTGTTGGCGGCCGCGTTCTTCAAGCACAGCCACAGGGACAGGAAAAAGCGGACAAAGAGGCTGTTTTCAGTAATAGACATAAAAAATAATACTCCTAGCAATCAATCGTGGAGGGCTTTTTCATACACGCCGTAAGTGGCCCTGGCCATTTTGTGGATTTCAAACTTGTCCTCGATGGTCCTGCGCGCGTTCTCCCGGCACCGGGCTGCGAAAGCCGGATCCTCCAGGAAGCATTTCATGGCCACGGCCATGGAGTCGGGGTTGTCGTACTCCACCAGCATGCCGCACCCTGCCTCGTCGTTGACGATGTCGGAGTTGCCCCCCATGTCGGTGGCGATGACAGGCAGCCCGGCGGCCATGGCCTCGATGATGAGGAAGGACAGGGCCTCGTGCTGGGAGGAGTTGACGTACAGATCCGAACCCTTATATAGGTTCTTGATGTCCTTGCGGAAGCCGATGAACTTCACGCAGTCCTCCAGCCCCAGCTCCTGTACCTGGGCTTTTGTAGGCTCCAGCAGGGGGCCGTCCCCGGCCAGCACCAGGGTGAAGGGCACGGCGCACAGCTCGGTCAGCCGCTTGACCGAGTCGATGAGGTACTTGTGCCCCTTGTCCCCGGCAAACCGGGAGGCGCACAGCATAACGAAGCGGCTGTCGTCCAGCCCCAGCTCGGCGCGGAGGGTGGACTGGCTGCGGTCTCCCGCCCAGGCGTCCAGATCCACGGCGTTGAAGATGACCTGGATGCGGTCGGCGCTCCAGCCGTTGGCGACGAGCTGCTCCTTCCCCTTGTTGCACACGGCGATCATCTGATCCTGCCGCCGGTCCATGATGCGGTTGGAGAAGCGGGTCACGAAGTCGTTGGCCAGGACAAAATGGTTGGTATAGACCACGCGGATTTTTTTATTGTACTTCTTGGCCAGCAGGGCGGTGTAGTGCTCCCGCAGATAGTGGCAGTGAACCAGGTCGATGTCCCACTCGGCGCAGAGCTTCGCCAGTTCACGGGCGGCCTTTTTGTCGAAGCGGCGGCGCATCTCCACCCGGCGGCAGGGCACGCCCATGGCCTCCAGCCGCTCCACCAGCAGCCCGCCCTCGTTGTAGGCAAAGAAGGGCTGTACCAGCCCATCGGCGGCGAGATACTTCACCAGGGTCTCCACGTACCGCTCGGTGCCCGCCTTGCCTGCAAAATTCAGCAGATAGAGTACCTTCAGCATGAAGAATACCCCCTTTATCCAAAGAGTAAGCGCGGAGCCATGCCCCGCGCCTTTCATTTTACCGGAAAACCCCCGGGAAATCAACCCGCTTTTCGCCCCCAGCCGCAGAAGATCAGACCCCCGCAGAGCAGATAAGGGATGGCGGACTCATGAAGGGCCACAAGGGCCCCGTGCACAGGCAACAGCAGCACGCCCAGAAGAAGCAGGGCCGCGCAGCCCGCCCCCGCCCAGAACAGGGCACGCCGGAGTGCCAGCCGCCGGGGGCGGAGCTCCCGCCAGATAGAGACCAGGGCGCACACCGCCATTCCCAGCAGCAGATTCAGGGCGGGCCAGAGCAGCAGCCAGCCCGCCGCAGAGTAGTCATATTTATCGTACATCGCCTCAAGCGCCGGGAGCGCCCAGAGCTGGTAGGCCAGCCACAGCGCCGCCCAGACGGCCCACAGCGCCCCGGCGGTAACCGTGCGCCTCCGCCGGTTTGCCGGGGCCGCCGCTCCCTCCGCCGGCCGGGGACCATAGAGCAGCTCGTCCACGCCGACCCCCAGAAGCTCCGCCGCGGAGAGGAGTATCTCCAGCTCGGGCAGGTTCCGGTTCCGCTCCCAGTTGCTCACCGCCTGCCGGGTCACGTGGAGCCGGGCGGCCAGCTCCTCCTGGGTCAGCCCCCTCTGCCGCCGCAGACACTTCAGATTGCGGGCGATGTCGTGCATACGCCTCCCCCCTCTCCCCTCCATCGTAGCAGAGAACCTCCCGTTTGTCACGCAAGGCCCGCTTGCACGGGGAAAAACGGCGGCGGGGCGGGCCTGCCAGAACGCGGCAAAAGCGGCGCGTCAGGGATGCCGCGCCCTACACAGGGCGGGAAGGCGGCGGGCATGACCGCTCCATGACAAAGTTGGTGAGGAGCACCCCCCGGCGCTCCACCTTCTGCTCCTTCACCACATGCCAGCCCCGCCGCTCAAAGAAGGGCCGGGCGGTGATGGAGGCATGGGTGATGCGGGCGGCGGGGAGGGCGTCGCAGAGGGCGGAGGCCACCCCCCTCCCCTGCCAGTCCCTGTGGACATAGAGGCGGTCCAGGTAGCCGTCCGGCCCGAGATCGGCAAAGCCGACGATCACGCCTCCCTCCACCGCCACCCGGGTGTCGTGGGCGCGGAAGGAGGCGTCCCAGGCGGCCAGCTCCACCCGGCCATCCGCCCAAGCGTCGAGCTGCTCGGGGCTGTAGTCCCGGGCGTTGACGGCGTGAACCGTTTGATAAAACAGCTCCGCCAAGGCCGGGCAGTCGGAGCTGCGGTAGGGGCGAATGTGCATGCGTTACCTCCGTTTCCGCAGATGCCGCCCACGGTTCAGCAGGCGCTCCCCCTGGTCGAAGAGGCCCAACATGAAGCGCATGATGGAGTAGGCCAGCCCCAGGAACACCAGCAGCACCAGGAAGGCCTGCGTACCCAGGGGGCTGAGGCCGAAGCTGCCACCGAAGCCGAGGATTGTCACCGCCGAGGAGCCCGCCATGGCCCCCCACAGCACCCGCCGCTTCCAGTCAAAGGGCTTGCACACCTCATAGAGCACCATGATGCCGATGACGATGAGGAGGATCGCCGACATGGTGGACAGCTCCGCCTCGCTGAAGCCGAAGGTGAGGAAGAAGACCTCCACCCCCAGCACCACGAACAGGTCGGTCAGTCCGCCGGGCAGGGCGGCGCGGAACACGTTGGACAGGAACTTGCCCTTTACCAGACTGTGGTTGGGCTCCAGGGCCAGGAAGAAGGAGGGCACGCCGATGGTGACGGCGCTGAGCAGGGAGAGCTGGAGGGGGGTGACCGGATAGGGGAAGGTGGCGAACAGGGAGATGAGGGCCAGCAGGAAGGAGAAGATATTCTTCACCAGATAGAGAGCGGCGGCCCGCTGGATGTTGTTGATGACCCGCCGCCCCTCGGCCACCACCTTGGGCATGGCGGAGAAGTCGGAGTTGAGGAGCACGAGCTGGGCGGCGTGGCAGGCGGCGTCGGAGCCGGAGGCCATGGCGATGCCGCAGTCGGCGTCCTTGAGGGCCAGCACGTCGTTGACACCGTCGCCGGTCATGGCCACGGTGTGGCCCTGCCGCTGGAGGGCGCGCACCAGCTTGCGCTTCTGGTTGGGGGTGACCCGGCCGAAGACGGTGTACTCCCGCACCGCGCGGGCGATGTCCTCATCGGAGCGGAGGGTGGCGGCGTCCACGTACTTCTCCGCCCCCTCGATGCCCGCCTGGCGGGCCACCTCGGAGACGGTGACAGGGTTGTCGCCGGAGATGACCTTCACGGCCACCCCCTGCTCGGCGAAGTAGCGGAAGGTCTTGGGGGCCGCCGGGCGGATGCGGTTGGACAGGGCCACCAGGGCCATGGGGGACACCCGCCGGGGGTCCAGCCCCTTCTGATCGGGCACCCCGCCGTACTCGGCCACCAGCAGCACCCGGTAGCCCTTCTCTGACCAGGGGTCCACCGCCTCCTTCAGATCGGCGTAGCGGTTCCCCATGATGAACTCCGGGGCGCCCACCACGAAGGCGCCGTGGCCGGGGAACACCGCCGCGCTCCACTTGGTGGCGGAGGTGAAGGGGATGGTCTGGGCGGCGTGCCACAGGGACTTGCCGTGGAATTTCTGGGCCATGGCCCGGGCGGTGTCGTTGTCCGCCTCCATGGACTGGTAAAAGGCGTTAAGGGTCTCGGTGACCACAGTCTCGGCGTACTTCTCCTCGTCCAGGTACACCACCTCCCCTACCTCCATGTGGGGCTCGGTGATGGTGCCCGTCTTGTCTACGCACAGAACGTCCACCCGGGCCAGGGTCTCGATGCAGTTCATATCCTGGGCCAGCACCTTGCCCTGGGCCAGGCGAATCATGCTCACCGCCAGGGCCACGCTGGTCAGCAGGTAGAGCCCCTCGGGGATCATGCCGATGAGGGCGGCCACCATGGACACCACCGCCTCCTGGGCGGTGCGCTCCAGGAAGACGAACTCCTTGACGAACAGGGCCACGCCGATGGGGATGAGCAGGATGCCGATGATGCGGATGAGCTTGTCCAGGGAGGACATCATCTCGCTCTTGCCCACGGTGACATCCTTCTTGGCCTCCAGGGTGAGGCGGGCGGCGTAGGACTCCGCCCCCACCCGGTCCAGCCGGGCCCGGCAGCGGCCGGACACCACGAAGGCGCCGGAGAGCAGCTCGTCGCCGGGGGCCTTGGTGATGGCGTCGGCCTCGCCGGTGATGAGGGCCTCGTTGACCTGCACCTGGCCGGAGAGGACGGTGGCGTCGGCGGGGATCTGGTCGCCGGAGGCCAGCTCCGCCACGTCATCCCGCACCAGTTGGGCGGCGGGCACGGAGATCAGGTTCCCCTCCCGCACCACGTTGGCCCGGGGGGCGGCCAGCAGGTTGAGCTTGTCCACGGTCTGCTTGGAGCGGAGCTGCTGAACGATGCCAATGCCGGTATTGGCCACGGCGATGAGCAGAAAGAGCATGTCGTCGAAGGAGCCCACCGCCACCAGCAGGGCCGCCAGCACCACAAAGATGAAGTTGAAGAAGGTAAAGACGTTTTCGCGCACGATCTGCCCCACCGTCTTGGTGGGGGAGTCCACCGGGTCGTTTGCCCAGCCGTTCTGCTGCCGCTCTTTTACCTGGTGCAGGGTGAGCCCCTGCTCCGGATCGGGGCTGAGCCGGGCCACCTCCCGCCGGGGCTGGGGGGCCGGGACCTGCGCGGCCGGCTGCTTTGTGTGCTTGCGTTTCATGCTTCCGCCTCTGATTTCCTCAAAATTCGGTCCGATACCTCTGTAGTATAGTGGATCCCGCCGGGTGGGACAAGTACGCCCCCTCAAAATTTACCGTTTTTTCACATCCGAAGCAGTCCGCTGGTCTACCCGGCCCTGTCCCCCGCTATACATGGAGAGAAGGAGGCGGCGCCTATGGAAACCAAACCGGACAAACAACAGACCGTCACCCGGCTGGCCCTGTGCGTGGTGGTTGCGGTGGCGCTCTACGCGGCGGCCGGGAAAGTCCCGCCCCTGGAGCCCTACCGTCCCTGGCTGGAGGAGCACAAGGTACAGGCCATCGCCATCACGGCGGCCATTCTGTTCGGGCTCTCCCTGCTCCTTTTCCCGCCGGAGGAGGGCGGGGCAGAGCCAGCGGCCCCGGAAGAGGGCCCCTGCGCCGGGTACGAAAGAACGGAGGACCTGCCGTAAGGGCGGTCCTCCGTTGACGTTGCGGCGCCGG
>ERZ506950.1145-NODE-1145-length-11052-cov-5.760389_pt1 | contig 11052 bp, 8 predicted proteins | sample MGYA00512897_ERZ506950 | MGnify/ENA metagenome assembly ERZ506950
GGTAGAGCATCGTGGCCATTTCCTGACGGGTGATGTTGTCGTTCGGGGCGAACGTGCCGTCGCCCATGCCGTTGACGACACCGGCCTCGGTGGCCCAGACGACGGCGTCATAGTACCAGTCGCCGGTCTTGACGTCGGAGTAGGTGCTCTCGGCCTCGGCCGCGGGCGTACCGGCGATGCGGTAGAGCATCGTGGCGAACTCGGCGCGGGTCAGCGTGCCCTGCGGCTCGAACGTCGTCTCGGTCATGCCGTTGACGATGCCGTCCTTCGCGAGCTGCAGCACGACGTCGTAGAACCAGTCGGTCTCGGCGACATCGGTGAACGGATTGACGAACGTCTCCTCGGTGATGAGGCGGATGCGGGTCTCGTTCATATCGACACGGATGGGCTCCGCCTCCGTGGACTTCTCAAAATAGGCCTGCAGCGCCTGGCGCATATAGGTCTTGTTGACGTGGGTGATGATCTTCACATCGGAGGCCAGCTCCTTCGTCTCGTCGAGGACGTTGAGCATGGTGTAGCCGTCGCCGCCGCCGCCGAGGTAGCTGTTGATGACGACCTTGTAGCGGGCATCGGGATCGAGCGGCGTGCCGTCATAGAACTTCACGTCGGAAACGCGGCTGCCCGGCTCCTTCGTGAGGTCGGCGGTGTAGGTGATGCCGGCGGGCTGGGCGAACTTGCCGTGCAGGCTGGGCAGGGCGCTGACGCCGTTTTCCAGTGCGGCGAGGATCGTGGCGCCGGAGGCCTCGACGAGCATCATGTCGTTGTCAAAGGGCAGGACGGAGTTGCAGGACTTCAGCGTGACGGGACCCTCGGGAATGGAGGCGCGGATGCCGCCGCCGTTCACGAGACAGATGTCCGGCTCATAGATGGCGAAGAAGTCGAGCAGGGCGTCAGTGACGAGGTTGGCGATGGGAGAGTTCTGGCCGCGGACGAGCTGCGTGGACCATTCAAGGTTCTGCGCGCTGTAGCCGACGACCTTCTCCAGCGAGGCGGCGACCTCGTCGTTATAGCTGTCGACAAGGGCCTTGACGGTGGGATCCTCGGCGTAGGCATCCGTCAGGAAGATCTGACTGTAGATCACGCCGGTCATCTTGCCGTTCAGCACGACGACGTTGATCTGATTCAGGGCTTCGCCATGCTTGCTGGGGTTGATGAGGTACTGCGTGCCGTTGATGATGGTCGGGCGGCCCGCGATGTCGTTGCCGCCGCCGATGGAGATGTCAACGGCGGGATTATCGGTGATGAGCTGCGTGTTCTTGCTGTGCACATGGGACAGCGCGATGACGACATCGCAGGACTCCTCGTCCTTCAGGCGGCTGACAAGCGTCTTGGCCGTGGTCAGATCGTCGTCCCACTCGATGTCATAGGTGTTGCTGTAGAGCGTCGTGGCAGCGCTCTGGTCGTCCGTCACGCCGAAGATGCCGAACTTCAGACCGGCAGCTTCCTTCGTGATGTAGTCGCCGAAGGGATATTCCTTCTCGCCCTCGTAGACCTTGCCTTCCTTGAACTTCGTATTGGCGGAGAGCATGGCATACTGTGCGCGGTCGCGCAGGCGGAGCAGGTTTTCCAGAGAGTAGTCAAAGTCGTGGTTGCCGAGCACGGTGGCATCGAGGCCGAGAGCACTCAGGGCGTCGACGGAGACATTGCCCATGGAGACGTTGGCCAGCGTGGTGTTGTAGGGGGAGTCGCCGCCGTCGACGTAGATCACATGATCCTCGCCGAGTCTGGCCTCGACCTCATTCATGACGGTCTTGATGCGGGCTACGGAGCCGATCTCGAACTTGCCGTCGCTGGAGGTGTAGGGGATGTAGTTGCCGTGGATGTCGGCCGTGGCGAACACGGAGACGACCTGCATGTCCTGCAGGAAGGCGAACAGCGTCTCAACCTGCGTGGCTGTGATCGGCTCATCTGTGAGGTCGGAGGCCTTCAGCAGGCCTGCGTCGATGGCTTTCTGCAGATGATCGATCTTCAGATCGGCACCGTAGAGCGCCTTGGCAACGGCCGTGGCCATTTCACGCACGGTGATGGGCGCATCCGGGCGGAAGCTGAGATGATCGTCGGCCAGGGAGAGGAGCTGCGCGTTGATAACGGCCTCGATCTTCGGGGCGGTGGGCAGGTCGACGCAGTCCTTGGCGGCGGCGATGACGTTTGCCGCGGTAATGGCGTCGGAGCTTGCGGAATAGCCCATTTCCTTGGGGGTGGTTTCATAGCCCTCGATCCGGCTCGCATGGATATCGGCCAGACCGAAGGTCTCTGCCAGATACACGGCCGCGTCGGCGCGCGTATAGGGCGTTTCTGCCAGTGCCGAGGCCGGGAGCAACGCGAGCACGAGCATCAGGACGAGAAGTGCGGACAGAACTCTTTTCACAGGGTTACCTCCATCTTTTCCAATATTCGGGCGGGTGGACCGCGCCGTTTCGGGCGCGTAAAAAGAGCGTATCATATTTTCAGGAAAAATGCAAGAAAATGCTGCAAATTTGCTGAATATTTTTTGGATTTTATATAGTTTTTACAAGATATAATGAGAAGCTTCCGGATTTGTCATTGCGAGGAGGCCAAAGGCCGACGTGGTGATCCCGGCAGGGGGGCTGCCAAAATGGACAAGGGCATCGCCGACCGTGCGTGCTTACAGATTTGACGGTAGCGGCGCTCAGCGAGCGCCATGGGCAGCTGCAGGTTTTGCGGCACTCTGCCGACCGCACACGCCTTGTAGGGGAGCGGCATGCCGCTCCCGGCGGTGTACTCCCGATTCGTACTGGCTGCCGTTAAAATGGTATACACCAATTGCGTCTGTAGCGGCGCTCAGTGAGCGCCTTGTGCACTTACAAATCATGCAGCGCAAATTCATTGGCATGAGACTTCCGAGTTTGTCATTGCGAGGCCCCGAAGGGGCCGTGGCAATCTCGCAGTACCCGGCCGGATCACAGGAAAGCCCCGGCAAAATCGTAACTGCCTTCCCGAGATTGCCACGTCGCTTCGCTCCTCGCAATGACATATCAGGGGAGCATGGCGCCGGGAACGGTGCATTGCACCGAATTGGCCGTCCGATTGCCGCTTCGCGGACGGGCCTGGCTGTCCCCGCCCCTACAGCATCACGGAATCATAGGGAGCCGTCTCAGCCCTGCTCCACGGCCATCAGCTTTTCGATGCGGCGCTTATGGCGCTCTCCGTTCGAAAACGGGGTGTCAAGGAACGTGTCGACGATCTCCAGCGCCAGCAGCTCACCGACGAAGCCGGCGCCGAGGGCCATCATGTTCGCGTCGTTGTGCTCGCGCGTCAGGCGGGCGGATACCGGGTCGGACAGCAGGGCGCAGCGGATGCCGTGTACCTTGTTCGCCGTGATGGAAACGCCGATGCCTGTCGTGCACATCACGATGCCGCGCTCGCATGCGCCGGAGGCGACGGCCTCAGCCGCCGGGCGGGCAAAGTCTGGATAGTCGCAGCTGTCCTTCGTAAACGTGCCGAAATCCACGCACTCCATGCCGCGCGCGGTCAGATGGGCCTTCACGGCCTCCTTCAGCGCCAGCGCGCCGTGGTCACAGGCAATTGCAATTTTCATAAGATAACCTCCTGTATCAGAACATAAAAAGTATGGAAGAGACGGCGCACAGCGCCAGCACGGCGGCCGGGACCGCCGCAGAGACGGCCGCGCCGCGGTCGCACAGCCTCTGCCAGACCCACGCGAGGGCCATGGCCAGCGGCAGCGGCAGCAGGAACAGGCCGGAGAGGGCCCACAGCGCCGCAGCGGAGACGAGCAGCAGCAGGATCATCGCGCAGCGAAGGTCGCGCCCGCGGCAAAGCCCGTGCAGCAGCTCCGGCAGCGTCAGAACGGCAAGCGCACCGAGCGCCAGCTCCGACGGCGAAAATCGCCCCGGCAGCGTCACGGCGGCGCGGACATTTCCGCACAGCGCGGGCCAGAGCGCCTCATAGAAGCGGAAAGAACGCAGCGCCTCAAGCGGCGTGCCGCGCCCCGCCATCCACCAGCCGAGCACGGCCACGCCCAGCGCGCCGAGCAGACTCAGCGGGAGCGTCAGCGCAAGCGACCGGCCGAGGCCCGTGCGGCGGGAGAGCCGCGTGCAGACATAGCCGATGGGATATAGCGGCAGCAGCAGAAGCAGCGCCCGCTCCTCCAGCAGCCCGGCGGCAAAGCACACCACGGACAGCACGATCCAGCCCCCGCCGCGACGCTTTGCCGTGCGCCAGAGCACATAGCCCAGCAGCGCTGCCGTCACGGCCGGGGAGCCATCCTGCAGCAGGCCGAAGAACAGCGCGCCGGACAGGGCGGGCAGCATCCCGCCCAGCAGACGGCGCAGCAGCAGATGGGCGCAGGCCGCAGCCAGCCCGGCAAACAGGACCGGCAGCAGCGCCTCCGGCGTTACGGGCATGGCATGGAAGCGCAGCCGGTGCTCCAGCAGGCGCAGGCCCGTCACGGCAAGGCACAGCAGCAGGGCCGCCGGGGCGTCCAGCCCGTGCAGCGGGCAGCCCGAAACCGGCTGCCACGGCGGCGGCGTCAGGCGGCCGATCCATTCCGTCGTCCCGGCGCGCGGGCGCAGCACGGCAAAATACCGCGCCAGCATCCACACGGCGGCAGCCAGCGCGCAGCCGGGCAGGGCAAAACGTGCGATCTCGCAGAGCATCGGCCTTCCCCCTTTCGTTTCCCTTATCTTACCATAGGCCGCCGGAAAGTGCAACGGTAATTCCGCGGGAAGGCCATCGACGGTAGTCTGTAGGGGAGGGGCATGCCCCTCCCGGCACTGCACAAACGATTCGTACTGGGTGTCGATAAAATGGCATGCACCGATTGCGTCTGTAGCGGCGCTCAGTGAGCGCCTTATAGGTTTGCGATGTTTGCTGCACAAATTCGTTGGCGTAATGCCTTCGAGTTTGTCATTGCGAGGAGCGAAGCGACGTGGCAATCTCGCAGTACCCAGCCGGATAACAGGGTACTCCCGGCGAATACGGCAGCCTTACGCGACGGGGCGTCGAGGACGCCGCCCCCTACAAGGCGCGTGCGGTCGGCGGGAATCCCCGGAAATTTGCAACTGCCGAAGGCGCTCACTGAGCGCCGCTACAGACGCAATCGGTTGGTACGTTTTTATCGGCACCTTGTACGAACTGGAAGTGCCTTCCCGAGATTGCCACGTCGCTTCGCTCCTCGCAATGACACATCAGGGGAGCGCGAGGTGCACCAGCGCCCTCCTACGGTTGAATTACTTCCTACCAGGCGCTCGCTGAGCGCCGCTACAGGCCCCGTCGGGGGCGGCTGCCATTTAACGATAGCCTGTGCAAATCGTTTGTGCAGCACCGGGCCCGGCTGTCCCCTCCCCTACAAAGCACGGCCGGAGGCTTGCTTATTATTCATTCTTCATTTTTCAGTCTTCAGTATTCATTTTTTTACATATGCCCCCCTGCAGCGGCGTGTGCATGTTTCGCCTGAAACAAAATCCCCTCCGGGGTTCCCGGAGGGGATCGCTTTCTATCGGGGCATGGCGGGGACGGCGTCCATATCCTGCCGGAGGTTCGAATCGGAGATGAGCTTCCGCGGGCACACGGCCGCGCAGCGGCCGCAGGAGACGCACTTGGAATAGTCGATGACGGCGAGGTTGTTGACGACGTGGATGGCGTCGAACTCGCACTGCTTTTCGCACAGGTGGCAGCCGACGCAGCCCATGTCGCACTCGCGGCGGGTATAGGCGCCGCGCTCGTGGTTCGAGCAGGCGATGACGATATCGGCGTCGTAGGATACGGGGACGATGACCTTGCGCGGGCACACGGCGGCGCACTGCAGGCAGCCGGTGCACTTCTCGGGATCGACCTTCGCCACGCCGTCCACGACGTGGATGGCGTCAAAGCGGCAGACCGAGACGCACGAGCCGAAGCCGAGGCAGCCGCTCGGGCAGGCCGAGGGGCCGTTGCCGCCGACGAACATGGCCGAGCGGCAGTCGTGGATGCCGTCGTAGCGGGCCTTGGCGGTGTGGTGACCGCGGCAGCGGACCATGGCGACGACGCGCTCGGTCTTTGCGGCCGTGACGCCCATGACGGCGGCCATCCGGTCGGCGGAGGTCTGACCGCCTGCGACGCACAGGCCGATCTCCGCGCGGCCCTCGAGCACGGCCTGCGCATAGGCCTGACAGCCCGCGAAGCCGCAGCCGCCGCAGTTCGCGCCGGGCAGGGCCTCGACGAGCTTCGGCAGGCGCTCGTCCGTCTTCACGGCGAAGACCTTCGAGGCAATGGCGAGCACCGCGCCGAACACGGCGCCCATGATGCCGAGCACCAGCACGGCATAGAGAATTTCTTTCATGACTCGCCCTCCTTACCCGAATACCTTGAAGCCGGAGAAGCCCATGAACGACAGGGCCAGCAGACCGGCGGCCAGCAGCGCGATCGGGAAGCCGCGGAAGGCCTTCGGGCAGTCGCAGTCCTCCAGGCGCTCGCGCACGGAGGAGAACAGCAGAATGGCCACGGTGAAGCCGATGCCGCCCGTGATGCCGTAGACCAGAGACTCGACGAAGTTATAGCCGTCCTGAATGTTCAGCAGGGCCACGCCGAGGACGGCGCAGTTCGTCGTGATGAGGGGCAGGTAGATGCCCAGCGCCTGATACAGCGCGGGGACGGCCTTCTGCAGGAACATCTCGACGAGCTGCACGAGGGCGGCGATGACGAGGATGAACACGACGGTCTGCATGTACACGAGATTCAGCGGCACGAGCAGGAACTCGTTGACAGCCCAGGTGGCCGCCGAGGCGATGCCCATGACGAACGTGACGGCGATGCCCATGCCGAGGGCGGTGTCCTGCTTTTTCGACACGCCCATGAACGGGCAGATGCCCATGAACTTCACAAGGATGAAATTCTCGGCGAGAATGGCGTTCAGCGCGATGGTGAACAGGGAGATGAATACGCTCATTTTGCTTCAGCCTCCTTCTTGGCGGCCTTCTCGGCCAGATGGCGGTTGAACCACTGCGTGAAGGCGATGAGGCAGGCCAGCGTCAGGAAGCCGCCGACCGGCAGGATCATCAGCATGGCCGGGTACTGCGACGGCAGGATGCGCACGCCGTCGGCCGAGAGGACGCCCTTGCCGAACGTGCCGCTGCCGAGCAGCTCGCGGATGACGCACATGCACACAAGGGCCACGGTGTAGCCGATGCCCTGCGTCAGGCCGTCGACGGCGGAGGCCAGCACGCCGTTCTTCGAGGCGAAGGCCTCGGCGCGGCCGAGGATGATGCAGTTGACGACGATGAGCGGGATGAACACGCCGAGGCTCTTGGACAGGGCCGGGAGATAGGCCTGCAGCAGAAGGTCGATGATGGTGACGAAGCCCGCGATGACGACGATGTAGGCCGCGATGCGGATCTTATCCGGAATGACCTTGCGCAGCATGGAGATGACGACGTTCGAGCAGATGAGGATCAGCGTGACGGACAGGCCCATGCCGAGGCCGTTGAACAGGGTCGTCGTGATGGCCATGGTCGAGCACATGCCCAGCAGCTGGCCCACGACGGGGTTATTGGTCAGGAGCCCCTCGCGGAGCTGTTTTTTGAAATTCATTTCTGCACCTCCCCGGCATAGGCCAGCGCTGCGTTCACGGCGCGGGTGACGGCGCGGGACGTGACGGTCGCGCCCGTCAGGGCGTCGATGTCGCCGCCGTCCTTGCTGACGGCCAGCTCGCCGGTCTTGCCGGCAAACTGGGCGCGGAAGTCCTCGCGCGTGCAGTTCGCGCCGAGCGAGGCCGTCTCGGAATGGGAGATGATGGCCACGCCCGTGACCTTGTTTTCCTTGTCGACGCCGACCATGAGATCAATGGCGCCGCCGAAGCCGTTCGTCGTCAGGCGGACGACGGTCCCGGCGTCCCCGGCGCTCCACGCGGCCGTCACGCCGGTGGCGGCCTGCGCGTCCGACACGGGAAGCTCCGTATAGTCGTCCGCGGCGAGGACCTGCGTCATGGCGGAGCGGGCGGCCTCGGCCGTGTGCTCGGCGATGGTGTCGGCCGTCAGGTAGTTGACAAAGGCCAGCAGGCCCGCGACGATGACGGTGATGAGAAAGAGCGTCAGCGTCAGCCGCAGGACATAGGCGGCCACGCTTTTCGGTTTTGTCATGCTTCGGCACCGCCCTTCTTCTGCTTTTTCTGCCTGACTGCGCCGAAGCGCTTCGGCACGCCGATGCGGTCAAAGAAGCCGACGCAGCAGTTCATGATGAGGATGGCGTAGGACACGCCCTCAACATAGGAGCCGAAGTAACGGAACAGAAACGTCAGCACGCCGCAGCCGACGCCGTAGACGATCTGGCCGCCGTGCGTGACGGGCGAGGTCGTGTAGTCCGTGGCCATGAACCACGCGCCGAGCATCAGGCCGCCGGACAGCACCTGCACGAGCATCCAGTCCAGCCGGGCCGCGCCGCCGCGCGGGAACAGGAAGGCCAGCACCGCGACCGTGCCGAGGTAGGCAAGCGGGATGCGGGCCGAGATGACGCGGCGGACGAGCAGGTAGATGCCGCCCAGAAGCAGCAGCATGGCCGAGACCTCGCCGAGCGAGCCGCCGGTGCGGCCGAGGAAGAGGTCGAGCACGCTGGCCTCCGGCATGGCGCCCACATGGAGGCTCGCCATCGGGGTCGCGGCGGTCAGGCCGTCGAGCGAGGCCGTCGTGGGGTTCGAGAACGCGGGGACATGCACGCCGGAGCGCACCCAGGTGTTCATGAACAGCGGCCAGCTGAACAGGAAGGCGCGGGCCGCAAGGGCAGGGTTGACGATGTTTGCGCCGATGCCGCCGAACAGCTGCTTCACAACGACAATGGCGAAGAAATCGCCGATGAGGATCGTCCAGAACGGCAGCGTGACCGGGCAGACAAAGGCGACGAGGATGCCCGTGACCACGGCGGAGAGGTCGCCCGTGGTATTGTCCTTCTTCATGATGCGGCGGTAGGCCCACTCGAAGAACACGCAGCCCGCGACGGACAGGGCCGTGAGCGTCAGGGCGCGCGCGCCGAAGAACACGATCGCGCCGATGAGGGCGGGCAGCAGGGCGATGCACACATCGAGCATGATGCGGCGGGTGGAATTCGGGCTGTGCGCATGCGGCGAGGAGGAGAGCGTCAGCTTCAGGGCTTCTTCGTTCATTTCGCGGCGGCCTCCTTCTTTGCTTTTTCACGGGCGGCGGCGTCGCGCACGAGCTTTTTGCCGGTGCGGAAGCTCTGCACGAGCGGGATGCCCGCCGGGCAGCCGTAGGCGCACGAGCCGCACTCGATGCAGTCCATGACGTGCAGCTCGTCCAGCCGCTCCAGATCGCCACGGTTCACGGCGCGGTGCAGGAACAGCGGCATGAGGTGCATGGGGCAGGCCTCGACGCACTTGCCGCAGCGGATGCAGTGGGGGTTGAGCGTCTCGTGGCGGTCCTTGTCGCTGTAGCACGTCAGGGCGTTGTTGCCCTTGATCGTAGCAGTGCGCAGGGTATACTGTGCGATGCCCATCATCGGGCCGCCGCACAGGATCTTATAGGGGGGCAGGGCGAAGCCGCCCGCCGCCTCGACGAGGTCGGAATAGGCCGTTCCGATGGGGGCCAGGAAGTTGCCGGGCTTTGCGATGGCGCTGCCCGTGACGGTCACGGCGCGGCGCACGAGCGGCAGGCCGAGATAGACGGCATCGTAGATGGCGGCGCAGGTCGCGGCATTGAACACGGCGCAGCCGACGTGGGCGGGCAGGCCGCCGGGAGGCACGCAGCGGCCCGTGACGGTCTGGATGAGCTGCTTTTCCGCGCCCTGTGGGTAGCGGACGTGCAGCGGCAGCAGCTCGATGCCGCTGCCCAGCACGGCGGAGATGGCCGCGATGGCCTCGGGCTTGTTCTGCTCGATGCCGATGGCGGCGCGCTTCGGCTGCAGGATCTGCAGGACGACGCGCAGGCCGCCGACGACGCGCTCGGGCGTTTCGCGCATCAGGCGGTCGTCGGACGTGATGTAGGGCTCGCACTCCGCGCCGTTGACGATGACGGTGTCGACCTTGCCGAGGCCGGAGGAGAGCTTGACGGACGTGGGGAAGCCCGCGCCGCCCATGCCGGTGATGCCGGCCTCGCGGATGACGGCGATGAGGTCCTCGGCGCTCATGGCGGCGACGGCCTCGGGGTCCCGCGGCTTGACCGTGGGGCAGAGCGTGTCGCGGCCGTCGGACTCGATGACGATGGCCGTCTGCAGGTTCCCGCCCGGATGGGGCCGGGCCTCGATGGCTGTGACCGTGCCGGACACGGAGGCGTGGACGGGGACGCAGAGGCCCTGGCCGTCGCCGATCTTCTGGCCGACGGTCACGCGGTCTCCGACTTTGACAAGCGGCTGGCAGGGCGCGCCGATGTGCTGCGACATCGCGACGGAGACGACGCTCGGGTGCAGCGGGACGATGGCCGCCTCACGCGAAAGCTCCTTATAGCCCTTTGGATGGACGCCGCCGAAAAAGGCTCGTTTCAAGGGTGTACCACCTCAGTTCATGAAGTTCTGGGATCGGGCGGGCGCAGTAAGGCCCGCCGCAAAGATTCTGTTCTGCGCCGGCCTGTCAAAGAAGTCCCTTCGGACTTTTCGCTGCTTTTAGAATTGCAAAATAAATTTTTGTAGTTTCATTTTGCAATTCTGCCGCTGCGGCGGGTGATCAAGCGCGAAAGAACACCCTGACGGTTTCCTTTCCCACTTTTCTTCCCTCCGAAACGTTCGGCTAAGCAGGGTTTTTTGATAGTCTGACTGCGTACTTCAATATACCACACCGGGCCGGAAAAATCTATGGGTATTTTCTCACTTTGTTGATTTTTTTGCGGATTTTCGCAGATTCAATCCGGAAATATTTATATAAAAATACCGAAAAGAAGAGAATGGGAGAGCGTGGAAAATCGAAAATGGAAAGTGGAAAGTTTTGCAAGGCTGTCAGTCGTGTGTTGTAGGGGAGCGGCACGGAAATGAAGGAATCCTGAAGACTGAAAAATGAAGAATGCGGAAGGCCTCCGGCCTTGTCATTGCGAGGCCCCGAAGGGGCCGTGGCGCCCTGAGCGCGAAGCGCGAGGAAGTGCCCTTGGGGTGCAATCT
>ERZ506950.1152-NODE-1152-length-10976-cov-4.685835_pt1 | contig 10976 bp, 7 predicted proteins | sample MGYA00512897_ERZ506950 | MGnify/ENA metagenome assembly ERZ506950
CTTTCCCTACACGACGCTCTTCCGATCTTTTTCCGTCTGGCACAGGAAACTTCCTTGGTTTTACTGAACGGAGGAGGTTTTGATGCTCCCGAGTGGTCTATCCGCGCATCTTTAGCCAACCTTAAACGGGAAGATTATGTCCGGATTGGAGAGGGTATCGCATCTATTTTACATAGTTATGCTCAAAGATGGAAAGAAAGTCTCGATAAGTAGAAAAAACAGCTCCAAGGCTTGAACAAAACGGGCTAATGGTACGTTTTATTAATAAACGTGCGATTAGCCCGTTTTTCTAAGTTATCCGGGAGATTATAAATAACCTCTATAACCTCATAGAAATTATCGAACAAATTGTATTTCATTATATTATATATTTGTTGATAATAAAAACAAAGACTCATTGGCAGATGTCTTATTTATTACATTTTAGCTGGTTATAGATAAATATATTTGCGAAAAGGCTTACAATAAAAAACGAATATGAATATGGTGTACGACATTGACATGCTTAGAAATTTCTATGCGAATTTCCCCAGAAGAGTGGACACAGCCCGCGAACGTATCGGTGGTCGCCCGATGACCTTGGCCGAGAAAATCTTATATGCGCATCTATACGATGAAAGCTCGACTCGCCTTTTCAAAAGAGGTGAGGATTATGTGAATTTCCGTCCCGACCGTGTGGCTATGCAAGATGCCACCGCTCAGATGGCGCTTTTACAATTCATGAACGCCGGAAAAGAAAAATCCGCAGTACCGGCTACCGTGCATTGCGACCATTTGATCCAAGCGAATATGGGAGCCAAGACGGATATCGATACGGCTACCAAAAGCAATAGCGAGGTCTATGATTTCTTGAAATCGGTCTCCGATAAATATGGAATCGGTTTTTGGAAACCCGGAGCAGGCATTATCCATCAAGTGGTATTGGAAAATTATGCGTTTCCCGGCGGTATGATGGTAGGAACTGATTCACATACCCCGAATGCCGGAGGACTTGGAATGGTCGCTATCGGAGTAGGAGGAGCCGACGCCGTGGATGTCATGACCGGAATGGAATGGGAACTGAAGATGCCGAAACTAATTGGTGTTAAGTTAACTGGTAGTTTGAATGGTTGGGCCTCGCCGAAGGACGTGATTCTTAAGCTAGCGGGCATCTTAACCGTAAAAGGTGGAACGAACGCTATCATCGAATATTTCGGTCCGGGCACCGCCTCAATCTCAGCGACCGGAAAAGCTACGATCTGTAATATGGGTGCCGAGGTAGGAGCGACTACTTCCTTATTCCCATTCGATAATACAATGGCTCAATATCTTCGTGCCACGGGACGTGACGAGGTAGCGAGCTGGGCCGAAGCTATCGGTGAATATCTGGAAGCGGATATGGACGTTCGTGCCGAGCCAGATAAGTTTTACGATCGTGTAATCGTTATTAACCTTTCCGAATTGGAGCCGCATATCAATGGTCCGTTCACGCCGGATGCAGCTACGCCTATCTCGGAGTTTGCCGCAAAAGTAAAAGCGAATGGCTATCCCCGAAAGATGGAGGTGGGATTAATCGGTTCCTGTACCAACTCTTCTTATCAAGATCTAAGCCGTGCGGCATCCATTGCTCGCCAAGCTTATGAGGATAAAATACCGGTAGCGGCACCCTTGATCATCAACCCGGGTTCCGAGCAAATCCGTTATACGGCGGAAAGAGATGGTATTATCGGTGATTTTGAACGGATTGGCGCAACCATTATGGCGAATGCCTGTGGTCCTTGTATCGGACAATGGAAACGTCATACGGATGATAATACCCGTAAGAATTCGATCGTTACTTCATTTAATCGTAACTTCGCTAAACGTGCGGACGGTAATCCGAATACACATGCTTTTGTCGCTTCTCCGGAACTGACACTGGCCTTGACCATCGCAGGTGATCTATGTTTCAATCCTTTGACCGATGCCTTGAAGACAGAGGATGGTAAGGTTGTGAAACTGAAAGAACCGAAAGGCACGGATTTTCCGCCGAAAGGTTTCGAGGTAAAGGATAACGGCTATCTGGCACCTACGGGTAAGAACGTAGTGGTGAACATCGATCCGGAATCCAATCGCCTACAGGTATTAAAGTCTTTCGCTCCTTGGAACGGAGAGGATTTCACGAATATGCCCCTTCTTATCAAGGCTGAAGGTAAATGTACGACGGATCATATCTCGATGGCCGGTCCATGGTTACGTTTCCGTGGGCATTTGGAAAATATATCGGATAATATGTTGATGGGAGCCGTAAACGCTTTCAATGGGAAGACAAACTCTGTATTGAATCAACTGAACAATGAATATGAAGCAGTTTCTGCCGTAGCGAAACAATACAAGGCAAATGGTATTTCCTCGATCGTCGTAGCGGAAGAAAACTATGGTGAAGGCTCTTCCCGGGAACATGCAGCCATGGAGCCTCGCTTCCTAAATGTAAAAGTGATCCTAGCCAAGAGTTTCGCCCGTATCCACGAGACAAACTTGAAGAAACAAGGAATGTTAGCACTGACTTTCGCCGATAAGGAGGATTATAGCAAGATCCGTGAGAATGACCATATCTCGATCATCGGATTGAAAGATTTTCAGCCGGGCAAACCGTTGACGGCCGTTCTTCTTCATGCGGATGGTACGCAAGAATCATTCCCGGTTAACCATACGTATAATGATTTACAAATTAAATGGTTCAAGGCGGGTTCCGCTTTAAATACAGCTCACTAAGACAAACAAAAAAATCTTGATATCATGAGTAAGATAACAAAGAAAGGTAATCATATTTTCGTTCCGGATCACGTGACGATCCCTTATATTGAAGGAGATGGCGTGGGGCATGAGATCACTCCCGTTAGCCAAAAGATAGTAAACGCTGCCATCAAGCAAGCTTACAACGGAACCCGTTCCATTGAATGGAAAGAGGTCTTAGCCGGTGAAAAGGCGTTTAAGCAAACCGGAAGTTGGCTTCCCGATGAGACTATGGAAGCATTCCGTGAATACATCGTCGGTATTAAGGGACCGTTGACAACTCCGATTGGTGGAGGTATCCGTTCATTAAATGTGGCCCTCCGTCAGACGTTGGATTTATATGTTTGTCTCCGTCCGGTTCGTTGGTTTAAAGGAGTCGTATCTCCGGTAAAGGAGCCGCAGAAAGTGAATATGTATATCTTCCGTGAGAATACGGAAGATATCTATGCCGGAATCGAATGGCAACAAGGGACTCCGGAGGCACAAAAGTTATTGAAGTTCCTCACCGAGGAAATGGGAGTGAAGAAAATACGTTTCCCGGAAACTTCCTCTTTCGGCATCAAGCCGGTTTCTGTGGAAGGTACGGAGCGTCTGGTGCGTGCCGCTATCGAATACGCGATATTGCATCAGTTACCGAGCGTGACTTTGGTACACAAAGGTAACATCATGAAATTCACGGAAGGTGGTTTCAAACTATGGGGATACGCTTTAGCGGAACGGGAGTTTGCGGATCTCACTTTCACATGGCCTCAATATGAGAAGATCAAGAAAGAGCAAGGCGAGGAAGCGGCCAATACCGCCTTAGTGGAAGCTTCAAAGGCCGGTAAAATCATTATCAAGGATGTCATAGCCGATGCTTTCTTGCAAAACACTCTATTAATTCCGGAAGAATATTCCGTGATCGCTACCTTGAACCTGAACGGCGATTATATCTCCGATCAATTAGCGGCAATGGTAGGTGGCATTGGCATTGCTCCCGGCGCTAATATCAACTATAACAGTGGTCATGCGATCTTCGAGGCAACACATGGAACCGCTCCGAATATCGCGGGAAAGAATCTCGTAAACCCCTCTTCCTTATTATTATCATCCGTGATGATGCTGGAATATATGGGATGGAGTGATGCGGCTAACCTGATTACATCCGCTATGGAGCAAGCTTTCTCCGCTGGAGAGGCCACTCATGACTTGGCTCGTTTTATGCCGAATGGCAAATCTCTCGGCACCAAAGAATTTGGTGATCGTATCATCTCTATTATCGAAACAATTAAATTAGTATAGTCATGTTGAAGAAAGAATATTTAATTTACAAATTGTCCGAGGCTGCCAGAGAGGCTTGCAAGATTGACAACGAACTTTTCCCGATGTATAATGTGAAACGTGGCCTTCGTAACGAGGATGGTAGCGGCGTGTTAGTAGGATTGACCCAAGTCGGTAATGTAGTAGGATACGAACGCTTGCCAGAGGGCGGTCTTAAAGCGATCCCCGGTAAGTTATTCTATAGAGGTTACGACGTAGAGGATTTAGCGCGTGATTTCATCAAGGAAAAACGGTTCGGTTTTGAGGAAGTGGCTTATTTATTACTTTCTGGTAAACTCCCCGATAAAGAGGAATTATCAGCCTTTAAAGAACTGTTGAACGATAATATGCCCTTGGAGCAAAAGACCAAGATGAATATTCTGGATCTGGAAGGACAGAACATCATGAATATATTGGCTCGTAGCGTATTGGAGATGTATACCTTCGACGCAAACCCGGACGACACCTCCCGAGATAACTTAATGCGCCAATCTATTGAATTGATCTCTAAGTTCCCGACGATTATCGCTTATGCCTACAATATTTATCGTCATAGCACACAGGGGCGTTCTTTACACATCCGTCATCCGCACGAGAACTTATCGATCGCAGAAAATTTCCTTCACATGCTGAAACGTGATTTCACGGATCTGGACGCACGTACGTTGGATTTGCTCTTGGTATTGCAAGCAGAACATGGTGGTGGTAATAACTCTACGTTCACGGTACGCGTCACTAGTTCTACGGGAACGGATACGTACTCATCTATCGCAGCTGGTATCGGCTCATTGAAAGGCCCGTTGCACGGAGGTGCCAATATTCAGGTAGTAGATATGTTCCATCATTTAAAAGAGAATATCGCAGATTGGAAGAACGTGGACGAGATCGATACTTATTTCATGAGGATGCTTAACAAAGAGGCTTATAACAAGACTGGCTTGATCTATGGTATCGGCCATGCGGTCTATACGATTTCCGATCCCCGTGCGGTCGTATTAAAGGAACTGGCTCGTGATCTGGCAAAAGAGAAAGGTCGCTCTGAGGAATTCGCCTTCCTTGAGTTATTAGAGGAAAGAGCGATCGAATGTTTCGCCAAGCATAAAGGAACTAAGAAACGGGTTTCCTCGAACGTGGACTTCTATTCTGGATTCGTTTATGAGATGATCGGTTTGCCACAGGAAATCTATACGCCTTTATTCGCCATGGCCCGAATCGTGGGTTGGACCGCTCACCGTATCGAGGAGTTGAACTTTGACGGAAAACGCATCATCCGTCCGGCTTACAAGAACGTTTTGGACGATAGGGAATATATCTCAATCAACGAGCGATAACACTAAAAAATCATAGTTATGTTTTCTTTCATTCATAGTTATAAGTTGAAGGATTCATAACTATGATTTTTTAGCATGCTCAAGCTTATAATAATAAGCCTACATAAAACCCTTAAAATGTAAATTTCTCAAGTTTCATCGCACCTAATCCTTGCAATTTAGGAACCAACGTTACGAAATGCTCAGCTTTTTCGTGAGCTGATAAGGATTCAGCGTCTTTCCACGTCTCACAAATCATCAATACATCACTACGAGTAGAGCTCTCGAAAATATCATAAGCTATACAGCCATTGTCTTTCAAAGACTTTTCAACCAATTCTTTCGCTGTCTCCAATGCGGCTGGACGATTCTCCTCACTTACTTGAATAAATACATTTAGTCTAATCATACTCATAATTGTTTTAAGAATGTTACATACTTGATCAAAAGTACAGCACAAATATAGAAATAAACCCGTATATTTGTCATTCGAAACGTATAATTAACAGCATGAAGGAATCTGTTCGTATTCTTCGTTTCGCCATTGTAGGTTCTTCTAACGCTTTGATCACCGCATTGGTAATCTGGATATTAATGGATATTCTGGATTGTAATTACTTGTGGTCGAACATGGCTGGATATGTGGCTGCCTTGGTGAATAACTTCTTTTGGAGTAAATACTGGGTATTTTCTTCCGGGAAAGGTAATTTCTGGAAGGAGATTCCTTTATTCCTAATCGCTTTTGGTTGCGCTTACGCTACTCAATTCATATTCTTGCTTTTAATGGTGGAGGTGATCGATCTAAATGAATATCTGGGTCAGTTCCTTGGACTTTTCGTTTACGGAGCCGTTAATTTTATGATGAATAAGAGGCTTACTTTTAAGAGCTAGAATCCGATAAATCGTATTAAAGGAAGTGGTATAGTACGCCAGTAGTGGTGAAGGTCAACGCGACTACTCGCATAAGCCTTCACCACTACTGGTATTGACCATCGGGACTAGTCGCGTGAACCATCGAGACTAATCGTGCTGAATCGCTAACGGGTAAGGCTCGTAAACTGCTTCCCGAGTCTGTAAAGATAGAAAGCTAGATGCGTAAAAGCGAATACGAATGAGATAATCAATAAGATTTTGCTCTCGCCCCATCCCACGGTTTGCTGGTGCCAAAGCCCCGTGATCACGCAAAGCACGGATAGGGTAATACCGATCATATCCAATGTGGTCTGTCCCGAGCGATGTTTCTGCATATGTTCCAGTTTGCTATGTTTGATTCCATAGCAGACATATATATCCAGACCGATTAACATCCATAATACCAAACGAATCCATGTATCAGCCGGGAGAAAAAGCATCATTACCAGACAAGTTATGATACCGGCGATAGGCACGAACGGAACCAACGGGGTCTTGAAAGACCGGGGAGCGTCCGGCATTGTCTTACGGACAATCAATACCCCGGCGCAAACTAGCGTAAAAGCGAACAAAGTCCCGATACTACACATCTCGCCCGCTACGCTCGCCGGAACGAAAGCTGCCAATGCACCGACCAATAACATAAACAGGAAATTACTTCGTGCCGGCGTGCGGAATTTCTCATGGATATGAGAAAATAGGGGAGGGAGCAGCCCATCCCGGCTCATACTCAAGAATACACGGCTCTGTCCTAATAACGTTACCATGATAACCGAGCAATACCCCAGTAAAATAGCTATTACGATCGCCCGGTTCATCCAAGGGTAATCCGGATGAAGTACACCTGAGGCATCTACTTCTCCCATATGTCCGATCGCAATTGCCACGGGAGCTATTCCCTGTTGGCCGCCAAATTCGGAATAATGGGCTACGCCTGTCATGACGTGGGCGAACAACATATATAATATGGTACATACAAGCAATGAGACGAGGATTCCGATCGGCATATCCCTTTTGGGGTTTTTGGCTTCCTGGGCAGCTGTACTGACAGCATCGAAGCCTAAAAAAGCGAAGAACACAATGGCCGCTCCGCGTAGGACACCTGATAGTCCATATTCGCCTAACGTACCAGTGTTTGCCGGAATATAAGGTATGTAATTGTCCGTATTGATATATTTCCATCCTAAAAAGACGAATATCAGGACGACCGACACTTTCAGAAAGACGATGATCCCGTTAAAGATAGAACTCCCTTCCGTCCCGCGGATCAGAAAGATACTCATCAGGACAACGATCAGGAATGCCGGGATATTGACAATCCCTCCATCCCAGGGGCAGGCGGTGAAAGCTGTCGGAAGGTTGATTCCGATCCCTTCCAAAAAGACGACGAGATAACGGCTCCAGCTGATGCTGACCGTCGTTGCAGCAACCGTATATTCTAAAACCAAATCCCAACCGATAATCCAAGCGATCAGTTCGCCCATCGTCGCGTATGAGTATGTATAGGCACTCCCGGCAACCGGAATCATCGAAGCAAACTCTGCATAACAAAGTCCGGCAAAGCAACATCCGATTGCGGCAATGGCGAATGAAAGTGTAATGGCCGGTCCTGTATATCCGGCGGCGACTGTTCCGGTTATGGAGAAAAGTCCGGCTCCGATAATGACTCCCACACCGAGTGCGACCAGACTCCAGGGGCCTAATACCCGTTTTAATGATTTACTTCCCGTTTGATTGGCTTCGGCCTGCAAGGCTTCCAAAGGCTTTTTAATGAATAATCCCATTGTTTATTTGTGCATATTTATAAATAGGACACAAAGGTAGGGATTGCCCGGATGATATACAAATGTTAATTGTGGATGGGTAATCGCCTCCATACAACGTTGGGAATCAACTTCCATAGAAATACTAAAACAGCATATTTCCAGTCGATTACGGAGTGTCGTTTCTTCCGTTCGATTGCCTTTACTATTTTTCGGGCAACATATTGCGGAGACATCAGCATCGGGTATTTATCGTTTTTCAACAGATCTGTCTTTACAAATCCGGGGCGGATATCCGTGAATACGATCGGGAGCTTTTCCATCCGTGCCAACTGGTCGAGTGCCTCGATATAAGTATTCTGGTAGCGCTTGGTTGCGGAATAGGAAGGAGCGGCTCCCAATCCTTTTGTACCGGCGATGGAACTGATCACGGCTAATTGGCCGCCGCCTTGCCTTTTAAAGTAGTCGTATGCGGCAACGACCATTCGGGTGAAACCGACCGTATTTGTCTGGACCGTTGATAATTCTATGTCGGGATTCAGGTCCCGATTCTGGCTGCCGATTCCGGAACTAAGCAAGAAGACATCCATTCCGCCGACTTTATCGATTAACTCCGCTAATTTGTTCGGGGCATCCTGACAAGTTATGTCTATTTGTGCCGTTTCGATTTGGTCAGGTGCTTCCGACCGGATTTTTGCGAGCAATTCCGTCCGTCGTCCGGCAATCCCGATCCGCCATCCCTGCTTACGGTACAGTTGAGTGATCTCGTATCCAATGCCTGAAGTAGCTCCGATGATAATGATTTTTCTTGCTGATGCCATGTTAAATGGTGATTTATATATGCAAATATACGATTTCTTTCGTACGAAAATCCTATCTTCGCAGCATTGTTAACAAACCAATGTAGGAAATGAAGAAGTGTTTTTGTCTCTTGTTGACCTTATTGTGTATTAGCTATTCTGTCATGGCGGCCCCAGGCTTCCGTATAAAAGGGAAAATAGTCGATGCCAATAACAACCAACCGATTGATTTTGCCGATGTCCTCCTTTTTCGTGAAGGAGACGTTAATCCAGTATTCCATGCTTTGCCCGACCCTGACGGTACGTTTCGTATTGCCGATGTGAAAGATGGAAAGTATAACCTTTTGGTACGCTTGGTCGGTTACGATCTGTATAACCGACCGGGTATTGTTTTAGACGCGGTTTCGAAAGCTGTAGATTTAGGGATGATCGCCATGAAACCCTTGGAAGTGGGATTAGCGGAAGTCGAAGTAGTAGCACAGAAAAAGCAAGTGATTTATAAATTGGACAAGAAAGTGATCGAAGCCTCTTCGAACCTGCTTGCCGGAGGGGGATCGGCTGTCGATATCCTGGAAAATACGCCCTCCATACGCGTGGATGCGGAAGGAGAGGTCAGTTTTCGTGGAAGCACCGGTTTCACGGTCTATGTAGATGGCAAACCGAGTGTATTCAGCGGTACTCAGGCTTTGGAGCAGATTCCCGCGGGACATATCGAGAATATAGAAATCATCACTACACCTTCGGCTCGTCACGATACGGGAGGAGATGTAGGGATCATCAATATCGTAACAAAGAAACACGCCCAGCATGGTTTTAGTGGTATGGTGAACCTGACGGGAAGCACGGTCCTTTCGCGCGGGGTGGATTTTCTGGTGTCTCAGCAGAACAAAGCATCGCGCTGGTATTTGGGTGGTGTATGGAGTGATCGCCTGCGTAAAAGTGATTTCGATCAAGAGAAGACAACTATTATCTCAGACACGGCAACGACCTCCCATTCCAACGGACCGCGTAAAAGTAACAACTTCAACTATTCGATGAAAGCGGGTTGGATGTACACATTACCCCATACCACCTTGAATGCCGACTTTGAAGGTGGTTATGGTGGGCGTACGCGTAACGGTGACCTGGATTATAAGGAGAAGCGCCTGGCGGAGGGGATTACTTTCGGTGAAGGTGATTATTATAGTCGTGACGATTACGACCTGCATGAAACTTATTTTCAGGGAACAATCGGTTTCGATCATAAATTTGACGATAAGGGGCATCAGTTGACGGGCAGTTTCTATCTGAAATACGGAGGTAATGCGATGGAGTATTTCCAGAGTGACCTTTTTAATAAGAATAACGAGCGTGAAAAGGGACATCGTGCCTGGGAAGATGAACATCGTTGGACGGTACGGGGCAATCTGGACTATATTTACCCGTATAGCAAGACAGGACGGCTCGAAGGCGGTTACCAATATTTCTCGTATTTGGAAGACGGTGACTACACGATGCATTTCTGGGACCCGCAAAAGAAAGAGTTTTATAACCGGGACGATATCTATAACACATTCTATTTCCAACATGGCATCAATTCGGTTTATGCAATCGTTGCCGACAGCTATAAGTCGTTCGATTTTCAGGCGGGTGTACGGGGGGAGCATACGCATCGTGTCTTGCGGAGCTCGATCCCGGGCAAGGATCGTACATACAACAAGTTCGAGTTTTTCCCTTCCCTTCATTTGGGCTATACGTTTCCGAAGGAGCATAAGCTATTGGCTTCTTATTCGCGCCGTATTACTCGTCCGGAACTCTTTTTCATGGAGCCGTATATCACCTATCGGGACTTTTATTCGGCCGAGATCGGTAATCCGGATATCCGTTCGGAATATATCAATTCTTTCGAATTGAATTATAAAAAGAATATCGGTGAGCATACGGTTTCAGCTACGGTGTTCCACCGGAGTCGCAAGGATAAGATCGAACGTTTGCGTGTCCCCTATGAAGCCGGTGTGACACTGGATTCGATGGCGAATGTCGGGCACGACTATTCGACCGGTATCGAATTGAGCGGCCAAGTACAACTTACCTGTTGGTGGAATGTGAATCTGAATGGCAGCCTGTATCATTATAAGGTAAAGAATCAGTATAAAACC
>ERZ506950.1155-NODE-1155-length-10944-cov-3.976031_pt1 | contig 10944 bp, 9 predicted proteins | sample MGYA00512897_ERZ506950 | MGnify/ENA metagenome assembly ERZ506950
GGGGTCGTTGAAGTCGCCCACGACGGCCTCCAGCACCTCGCAGTCGGGGTTGACGTAGCGCACGCCGGCCTCAAAGCCCACTACGCCCATGCGCAGGGTGGGCTGATCCTGGCCCAGGATGACGCCCACCACGTTTTCGCTGTTGGCCTTGTCCATGCCGGACAGGGTGCCCAGGCCGGCCACCACGCCGGTCAGGAAGGTCTGCTCCTGCCACTTGGTATAGACGGCGCTGACGTTGGGAAGGTCGGTGGAGGAGTCGATGTGGGAGATCTTCTGCTCGGGGAAGTCGATGGAGATCTCGTTGATGGCCTCGGTCTGGTCGGCCGCCAGGCCGATGATCAGGTCGTACTCGCCGCTCTCGGCGAACATGCGGTAGTTGGGCAGGAAGTCGCTGGCGCTCTGGGTTTCCACATAGTCAAACTCGATGCCGAAGTCTTTTTCCGCCTGCTGGGCGCCGGCGTAGGTCATATCGTTGAAGTTCTTGTCGCCCAGGCCGCCGGTGGACAGGATGATGCCCACCTTCAGGGCGTCGCCGTCAGAGGCGCCGCTGGGGGAGCTGGAAGATGGGGCGTCCTGGCCGCCGCCGCAGGCGGACAGGCCGAGGGTGAGGGTACAGGCCAGAGAGAGCGCGAGCAGTTTCTTTGCGTTCATGACAGGGTTCCTCCTTTAATTCATTCGGCACAGCAGGGACACTTTGGGCGTGCCCGGCCCAAGCTTACAAGTTGAGTTTAACAAAGAAAACAAAAACGGTCGAGCCATAGGCTTGACCGTTTTTGGGACGAATATGATATCTTTTTCCGCACGGGGCGGGAAATGTCACAATTTTGATTTTTTTGTCACGATTTTGACCCCCGGCGCTCCGCCTCCGGGGACACGCCCTTGTACTTTTTGTAAAGCCGGGAAAAGTATCCGGGGGTGGTATAGCCCGTCTGTACCGCCACGCTGGCGACGGGCAGATCGGTGGTCTGGAGCAGCTCCTGGGCCCGCTCCAGCCGGTAGCGGGTGAGGTAGGAGCTGAAGTTCTCCCCCACCTCCTCCTTGAACTGGCGGGAAAAGTGCTCCGGCGAGCGGTAGAGCTGGGCGGCCACCTCCGCCATGGAGATGGGCTGGGCGTAGTGGGCGTGGATATAGTTCAGGGCGGTCTCAATGGGCCGGGAGTGGCGGCTGCGCCGTTCCCGGAGCACCTGCTCCAGCATGGCCGAGCAGCGGCTGCGGCAGGCGGTGAAGGAATGGGGCGGCTCCCAGCCGTCGGCGGGGGGCGTGACGAACTGGTAGTACCAGTCCTCCATGGAGATCACCATGCGGTTGACCGTGTCCACCGCCCAGCGCACGTCATCGGCTCCCACCATGCCGAACAGGGCGAACCAGGCCCGGAGCGCCCCGCGGGCCTCTTCCACCTGGCGGCGGGCCAGGAGGCGCAGCACCTCCTGCTTTCTGGCGTGGGCGGCCTCCCGGTCAATGGGGGGCAGGCCGTGAATGGCGGAGTAGGGCACCACCCCTCCGCCGGTGAAGAAGCAGGCCTCCTGAGCCGCCGCCGCCTCCCCCAGCACACGGATGAGCTGGCCGATGTCGGTGCACAGGGCGGACACGCCGGCGGGCAGGCGGCACTCCCCCAGGGCGGCCTCCGTGTCCAGGGCATAGCCCCGCAGGGCCTCCGCCTCCGGGCACTGGAGGAGCAGGTAGAGGTGCTCCTGCACCATGGCGGCCGCAGAGAAGGGGGCGCGGGAGGCGGAGGCTAGGGCCACCATCTGCCGCCGCAGGTCCAGGCTGCTGTCGTTGGCCACACAGAAGGCCAGATAGGGCTGGCCGGGCCGCAGCCCCTGCCGCTGCCAGAAGGCGGCCACAGCGCCGGGCTGTTCGAAATTGCGGTACATCTCGTAGAGGTCCACCACCCCGTCCTGGAGGACATCATGCACCTTTTCCGAGCGGATCTTCGCCGTGGTGGCCGCAATCTCCGCTACGATGCGCTGAATGTCGGAGGAGCGCATCTCCGACTTGAGGATGTACTCCCGGGCGCCCAGGGAGATGGCCTGCTTGGCGTAGGAGAACTCGGCGTAGTTGGTCAGGATGATGAACACCGTAAAGGGGAGGATGTCCCGGACTTTACTCATCAGCTCCAGCCCGTCCATTCCCGGCATGCGGATGTCGGTAAAGACCACGTTGGGCTTCTGCTCCAAAATCCTGCGGTAGGCCTCCTCTCCATTGACCGCGGAGGTGACGGAGCTGGCCGCCTCACACTTCTGGATGCAGTACACCAGCCAGTCCCGGATGGGGGCCTCGTCGTCCACTACCATAATATGAAGCATGGAGCTCCTCCTTTCTCTATCGGGTGCGGGGCAGGCGGAAGGTGACCACCGTGCCGCCCGCCGGGCCGCCGGTGACCGTCAGCCCGTAGCCGGGGCCGTAGTTGAGGCGGATGCGCTCCTGCACATTCTTCAGCCCCACCCGGTTAATCTGCAAGTCCTTGTTCATCACCTGGTCGATCTTGTCTTTGGAAATGCCCACTCCATCGTCCTCCACCCGGAGGATCAGGGTGTCCCCCTCCAGCCAGCCCCGCAGGCGGATGTGGATTTTGTGCCGGCCTACGCCGTGGAAGATGGAATTCTCCACTACCGGCTGAAGCAGCAGCTTGGGCAGCGTGTTGTCCCGCAGGGCCTCATCCACCTCGCAGGAGTAGTCAAAGGTATCGGGATAGCGCAGGTGCTGGAGCTCCACATAGCACTTCAGCGTGTCCAGCTCCTCCCCCAGGGGGATGAACTCCACCGAGCGGGAGAGAGTCTGGCGCAGCAGCTTGGAGAAGTAGAACACCATCTCCCCCGCCTCCTGTACCTTATCCATCTCCAGCAGGAAGCGGATGGAGCTGAGGGTATTGTAGATGAAGTGGGGGTTGATCTGGGCCTGGAGAAAATCCAGCTCCGCCAGATGCTTCTCCCGCTCCTCCCGTTTGACCGACTCCAGAAGGGTGGAGATCTGCTCCACCATACCGTTGAAGGCCTCCTGAATACGGCCGAATTCGTCCTTTCGGCGTACGTCGATGCGCTCGTCCAGGCGGCCCTCCATGACCCGGCCCAGGCTGGCCTGGAGCTGGGTGATGGGGCGGAGAATCTGCCGGTAGGCGTAGAGAAGCACCGCCAGAATCAGGGCGGCGCACAGGCCGGTGGCCAGGAAAGCGCCATTGCGTACCAGATTCAGCGTGCCGAAGGCCGCCGAGGCACTCATCTCCTCCACCAGATACCAGTCCGTCCCCGGTATGCGTTCATACAGGCGGATCTGCCCGCCGTCAATGCGGCGGGAGAGGGACGTCTCCGCCGCCAGGGCGTCCAATTCCTCCGGGGTATAGGCATAGATGGAACCAATGAGCTGCTTGTCCCGGGCTGAGACAATGGTGCCCGACCCGTCGGTCAGAAAAAATCGGTTGTCGGCGCTCTGGTGCCGCAGATATTGGGAGTACAGGCTGACCTCGCTGATGTTGAGGATGACCACCCCAAGCGGCTCCTGAGTCAGGTGGTCCCGGATAAGCTGGGCGTACTGGAAGGAGTGGACAAAGATGCCTGTGGCCTCCGGATGGGTGGTGGTGGGCAGCAGCAGGGCGTCCTGGGTTCCGCTGAACAGGGGCTCATACCGGGGGTCGGCCAGGACGGCGTCATAGTTGAACTGCCTGGAGCTGTAAGTGGCAGCGGTCACGCCGTTGAAGCCCACCACATAGGAGTCCATCAGCATTTTGATGCCCCGCTGCCACACATAGTCGCTGCTCAGGCTGTAGAGCAGATCGTGGGCGGCCTCGTCCGCCCGCTCTCCGGCAGGGCCGGAGAGCAGTTCAATGAGCTGTGTGCTCTCAGCGATGCGCTTGGCCAGGGTCTGGGTATCGGTCATGCCCTGGCCAAGGGTGTAGCTGATCTGCCGCAGGCCCGCCTGGTTGAGGCGGATGTACTCCTGCCCCACCACCTGGCGGGCGTAGTGGTAAAGAGCCAGCTCCACGGAGGCGGTGATCAGCAGCAGCAGGGCAAACAGCAGCGCAAACAGGCGGAACAGAAAGCTTTTGCGTCGGTGCATCCCCGCGCCCCCCCTAAAGACCGATTTCCCATCCAGTTCACCCGAAAAGGGAGATATATCTGATCTATTCTACCACATTGCCCCCCGACGCGCAACGTTGGCCGCAGAATGAAAAGCCCCCGCCGGGGAGGGCGGGGGCACGGTCAGCGCAGGAGGACGGCGCCCAGTCCGGCGCTCAGGGCGTACGCCCGCCAGGCAGCCATCTGCTCCGGCGTGGGGGAGGGGCGGCCGGCCAGAGCGCCGCGCACCCCGTTAGGGCGGAAGGTGATCAGCTTGACGGGGGTGGAGGGGGCCCTGGGGCCCAGCGCGGCGGCCACTCCGTCCAGCACAGCCTCCACGTCCACCGCGTCCGGAGCGCACACCACCCGCACTTCCGCCAGCTTGCCGCAGGCGGACAGAAAGGCCAGATTCTCCTTCACCGGGGCGTTGTCCGCCCCGGTCAGGGCCCGGTGGACGACGGGCTCCCATGCCTTCACGTCCAGCATCACCCCGTCGCACACCGCCATCAGCCCGGTGAGGGGGGCCAGGGGAACCATGCCGTTGCTGTCCAGCAGGCAGCCCAGGCCGCCGGCCCGGGCCAGGGTGAACAGCTCGGTGAGAAAGTCCGGGTAGAGGGTACACTCCCCGCCGGAGACGGTGAGGCCGCGGATAAAGGGCCGGCTGGGGGCAAGGGCGGAGAGCACCTCCGAAGCGGTCATGACGGTGACCTTGGGGGAGGCGAACCGGGGGCACAGGCGAATGCAGGTGTCGCACCCGGCGCAGCGCTCCGCCGCCCAGCGCACCCGGCCGCTCTCCAGGGACAGGGCCCCCGCCGGGCAGGCGGGCACGCAGGCGCCGCACCCGGTGCACAGGTTCTGGGTTTCCGGGTTGTGGCAGTAGGCGCAGGCCAGGTTGCAGCCCTGGAGAAAGACGGCCGCGCGGCAGCCGGGGCCGTCCACGGTGGAGAGGGGGAGAATCCGGTTGACTGGCGCGGCGGCGCTCATACCATCCGCACCTTTCGCTGGGCCAGGCGGTTGACGTCGTAGTTGGCCGTGCCCAGGTGGGTGGTGTTCTGGAGCACCACCTGGTGGGCGCGGAACTTCTCCATCTCGCTGCGCTTGACCAGATAGCCGGTGATGCGCACCAGGTCGGTGTCCGCGGAATAGAAGCTCATGTAGTGTACCCCAAGGGCGAAGGCCCCCTTCACCACGTCCAGCAGGGCGGCGGGGTTCTGCTCCACATTGGAGGCGATGGGGAAGATGTCCCCCACCCCCGCGGGGAAATAGGGGTGGAACCGGGCGCAGTGGCGCAGGTGGTCGGCAAAGGACTCCGGCTCACTCCCCACGGGGATACGCACGCCGGAGGTGATGCCCACGTCGGAGTCCAGGCCCACCTGGGCGTGGAGCAGGAAGTGGTTCCCGGTCAGGGGGGAGTGGGCGGCGGGGAGGGTTTTCACCACGGCGTCGATCTTCTCCATGATGCGCACGCCCAGCGCGTCGGCCTCCCCGTCACGGCCATACACCAGCCCCCGGTCCCGGAGCAGGTGGTTGACCGCCTCGGCCAGACCGGTGACGCCGAACATGGGCAGAAAGCGGTCGGCGGAGATAAGGCCCTCCTGGACCAGGAAGCTGGAGGGGAAGAAGCCGGACTGCTCCACCAGGAAGCGGATGCGCTCGTTCATGTAGTCGGTCGTCAGGCGCAGGCACTCCGGGAGCAGCTCCTCCACAAAGTGCTCCACACCCCGGGCGTCGTCCACCAGGCGGGTGAGGGTGACCCGGGTGAGGGTGTAGGCGCCGCCCCGGATGGGCAGGATGTTGTAACAGCTCGACACGCCGTAGTCGTCAAAGGTGTCCCGGTTGGCGGGATGGCTGCACAGGGCCGGGTTGGAGCAGGCCAGGGAACAGCGGATGGCCGCCTCTGCAAAGGCGTCGGGGGTGACCTCGGGGTCGTACTTCAGCGTGAAGTTGGGGACGGTGTTCTGCACCTCGGAGAGCACCTCCAGCAGCAGGCGGCCCGCCCGGGTGGCCGCCGGGCCCAGGTTGGCATGGCAGAAGGAGTCGGTGATGGTGCGGTCCAGATAGTTGAGGAAGAGGCGCAGCTTCCTGCGCGCCTCCTCGTCGCTCCAGCCGTCCAGGAAGGGGTCGATGAGGGTGTCCAGATTGCCCAGGTACACCGGGAAGTTGGTGATGGACGGCACATGGCGGTAGAGCGTCATCAGGGAAAAGAGCAGCTCGTCCAGATCCTGAGGCGGCGGCAGGCGGAGGAAGGCGCTGCCCTGGCGGACAAACGCTCCGTAGTCGGGCAGGATGTACCGGGGGCGGTAGGGGGCGTGCCCCTCAAAGAGGTCGTTGATGGCGCCGGTCTCAAAGAAATGGCGGGTGCGGGGCGGGATGTCCAGCACGTCGAAGGCATTTTCCGCCTCCTTGGCCAGGTTCATCAGCTTCTGCTCGTGGGTAAGGGTCTGCGAGGTCAGGGTGGCAAAGGCGCTGTCGGAATGAAACATGAAAATCCCTCCATCAGTGTATGGCCCGGCCGTCGGCCAGGCGCCGCTCCAGCTCCGCGCGGAGCCGGAGGTATTGGGGATGGCTGAGCTGAATTTTTCCGCTCTGGATGTCGAGGAATCCCCGCTCCCGGAGGGCGCGCACCCCGCGGTTGACCGTGCGGGAGCACACCCCGGTCTCGTCACCGATGGCCGGGCGAGTCATGGGGATGCAGGCCGTCCCGCCTCCGGCGTTGGCCTCATACCAGGAGACCAGGAAGGAGAGAAGGCGGCTGTCGCTGTCCAGAGACAGGTAACCCCGCTCCCGGCGGGCCTGCTCCCACAGGCTGCGCACCACCTCCCGTACCCGGGAGAGGGTGGTGTCCCGGCCGGAGAAGAACCAGGAGAAGTAGTCCTCCCGGGCGAGCACCCAAAACCGGCAGGCGGTTCTGGCACGCACCTCGGCCAGAAAGCAATTTGCCCCGCACAGGGCCTCGTACTCCCCGAAGAGGGTGAGGGGGCCGAACTCGGAGTAGGTGTGGGAGGGGCCTCCGGGCTGGAGCCCGGAGGCGTCGGCCCGGCCCTCCACCAGCACATAGACGCAGCGGCAGGGGGCGTCCTGCCGCACCACCACCTCTCCGGCGGCGCAGGAGAGCGGACTGGCCGGTGTTTCATCCGGCAGGCCGGAAAAAAGGGATGCCAGCCGCCGGCGCAGCGTGGGAGACTCCTCCGCAAGCAGCTCCCGTATGGTCATAGGGCCGCACCTCCCGTTCCAATTCTGCCCCCATTATAACAAGCCACTGCCTCTAAAAAAAGGACATGTGTCTTCTTTTTGGCGCTTTCTTCTGTGGAAGATCATATTCTTAAGGATACCTTTATGGATCGTTCATAGTCCGTTCACCAATCCAGGGAAAAATCGGCGTAAGATCAACAGCGTCAGGAAGAAGTGACATCAACCTCCTCTCATCTCTCTTACCTCTCTGTTTACACACACACCGGAACAGGGCCGGCCCATTGGGCCGGCCCTGTTCCGGTAAAATATGCTTTGATCAGCCTCCGATTCAGCCGGGAGGCTGATTTTTTTGTCCCGGTGTACGGGAGTGTCCCTCAAAACCGCCGATCCCACCCAGGGACGGGGGGTCCGATCCGGGGAGGCGGTGGCAGAGCCGGCGAAGCGGATGTAGGATGCCGCATAGAGAGGGGGGGGACAGGCGTGGCCAGACTGGCAGAGCTGGCAGACGGCTACATGGACGCGGCGGTGCGGCTGCGGATGGGGTTGGAGGAGGTCAGGGCGGAGTTGGAGACCGCCGAGGACGGTCGGCGGCGGGCGCTGGAGGGGAGGGCCAAGCTGCTCCGGCAGATGCTGAAGGAGATGCGGGATTTGCGCCAACTGGCCGAGGGGTATTATACCAGGCCCCGGGACGGGACCTACAGCATGTCCCAGATCTACGCGCCCCGGGTGGACAGCACGAAGCAGTGAGGGGGTGTGGAGGATGACCGAGGCCCAGGAGGTGCGTGCCCGGGCCAAGGCGCTGCGGGAGCGCCGGGAGGAGTTGGAGAAGGCCTTGGCGGGGGCTGCGGGGCCGGGTGCGCGCCCCCTGCGGCTGGAGCTGGCCCGGGTAAAGGAGGAGCTGGTGGACTGCGCCCGGCGGCTGAAGGAGCTGATGCCAAGCCACAAGGTACGCTGCCGCACCACTTGGGCGGGGGTGGACGGATGGCAGTGGGACAGGTTTCAGTATCAGACCTGGGCCGAGCTGGAGGGCGCCGGGGAGCAGGACGGCCCCACGGAGCTGGACCGCATGCGCCTGGCCGTCCGGCTGGCCCGGGAGCGGGCGGTGACGGACAAGCAGGGGGAGTATCTGGCCCAGGTAGAGGGAGGGAAAAAGGCCGCCCAGGTGGCCCGGGAGGCGGGGCGCCACCGGGGGACAGTGAGCCGCACCGTGGGCCGGGGCCGTACAAAGATTGCCAAGGAGGCAAAGGCGCTGTATGAGGTACTCCAGGCCCAGCAGGGGCCGGGGCCGCTGGTGGTGGATCTGGCGGACGGCCGGGTGCTGGAGGCGGTGCTCTCCCTGCTGACGCCGCGGCAGCAGCTCTATCTCTATCTATACTATGGGGAGTGGCTGAGCCTGCGGGAGATCGGAAGGCTGCTGCGGGTAGACCACGCCTCGGTGCTCCGCTCCATCCGGTGCGGGCTGGAGCGGCTGGGAACGCTGGCGGTGGGAACCAGGGCGGAGGTGCGTGGGCTGGAGGAGCTGGAGGAGCGGCTGATGGCCCACTTCAACCAGTTGGAGCCCCCGGAGGAGGCGCTGCGCCCCCGGCACAAGGCCCCGGCCAGGGCGCCCAATCCCCGGCGGGAGCCGGCGCGGAAGCTCACCCTGCAGGGGCTGGTGGTGCGGCTGGTGCGGGGCGGGGAGGCCCGCATGGCGGAGCTGGGGGAGGGCCTGCGCCGGACGGAGGGCGGCCGCTGGGGGAGCGGGAAGCTGCTGGCCGCCCTGGAGGGGTGGGTGGAGCGCCTGCCCGGCCGGGGCAGGGAAAAGGAGGGGAGGCGGCAGAAGCTGGGCCGCCTGCTGCTCAAACTGTTTGAATGGATCAGGAGGGAATTGCATGCTGACAATCATCGAGATTAAGGCCAGGGAGGACGGCGGCCATGGCCTGCAGAGCCAGAGCCACCGGACGGAGTGCTGGCTGGAGGGGTGGCTTGCCGTACCGCCGGAGCTGGAGCAGACGGCCTGGGACTGTGCGGGCTACTGCGACCTGGACATACAGGACGGCAAGCTGGTGGGCCTAACGCCCCGGGAGCAGCCGCCCAAGCCGGAGCCGGAGCCGGACCTGACGCCCCAGTTCCGCACAGCCATGCTGTCCTATGCGGCCACCAGCACAGCCATCCCGGACAGCTATGCCCTGGACATGTCCGATCTGTTTCCCACCTGGGCGGCGGTACTGGCAGACGGCGAGGAGCTGCCTGAGGGGCGGGTCCTCAACGACGGCGGCCAGCTCTACCGGGTGGTGCAGGCGGTGACACCCCAGGCCCACCAGGCCCCCCACGACGAGGGGATGCTGGCCGTCTACCGGCCCATCGACCGGGAGCACGCCGGCACGGCGGACGACCCCATCCCCTGGGTGTACGGCATGGATTGCCATGCGGGCAAGTGCTACCGCTACAACGGCAAGGTCTACCAGGTGGCCGAGGGCGGGGATATGATCCCCTGCACCTGGCCCCCCGACACCCCCGGCATGTGGCAGTGGGAGGAAGTGCAGGCATAAGATGAAGGGGGCGGATTTGCCGCCCCCTTTTGAACCACAGGAGAAAGGATGAGAGCCATGGAGCGAGCGAACGGAGGGAACAGCAATGCTGAACAGCCGGGATATTGATCGGCTGCGCCCCGACGTGGCGGCCAACTGCCGCGCCTGGCTGGAGCTGTGCCGCGCGGCGGGGCTTCTGGTGCTGGTCACCGGAACCGTGCGGGATGAGGAGTACCAGCAATACTGTTTTGAAAACGGCACGGCCGCCACGCCTGTACCCAGCTTTCACGGGGAGCAGGCGGGGCTGGCCTTCGACTTCTGCCAGAACATCAAGGGACAGGAGTATTCGGATTCCGCGTTCTTTCAGCGGGCCGGAGAGCTGGGGGAGCAGGTGGGCTTTGAGTGGGGCGGCCGGTGGAAGAGCTTCCCTGACCGGCCCCATCTCCAGTGGAGCGACGGCGGAAAATACACCAGCAGTATGATCCGGGCGGGGGACTACCCGCCCGCCATGCCCCCATATCGAGAGGAGGACACCGACATGACGAAAGAGGAAATTCAGGCCATGATCGACGCGGCCGTGACGGCCGCCCGGCCGCCGGTCTACACCAGTGTGGAGAACTGCCCCGCGTGGGCCAGGGAGACGGTGCAGAAAGCCGTTGACGAGGGAGTGCTGCGGGGAGACCAGGGCGGCGGACTCCGCCTGACCGACGACAACCTGGTTAACCTTCAGATGCTCCGCAACCTGGGCTTGCTGGACGGGGGCGGGGCCTGATGGACCACATCAACGGCTTCAAGGCCGCCGTAGCCGCTGTCCTGGGCTGCCTGACCGCCCTGTGGGGATGGTTCGGCTGGCTGGTGGTGGCGTGGGTGGCCTGTATGCTGCTGGACTACGCCACCGGCACCGCCGCCGCCCTCAAGGCGGGGAAGTGGTCCTGCAAGGCGGCCCGGGAGGGCCTCTGGCACAAGGTGGGAGCCATGGCCGCCGTCCTGGTGGCCGCCATCCTGGACGGGGTGCTGGGCTTGATCCTGGATCATATCCCCGCCCTGACCCTGCCCTTCGATTATACGGTATTTCTCACGGTGCTGGTGCTGGTCTGGTATATCCTGACCGAGCTGGGGAGTATCGTAGAAAATGCCGGGCGGAGCAGCAGAGCATGGCTCTGGCTGTGGCGAGGGCGCTTCAGGTGGAT
>ERZ506950.1160-NODE-1160-length-10887-cov-4.316377_pt1 | contig 10887 bp, 7 predicted proteins | sample MGYA00512897_ERZ506950 | MGnify/ENA metagenome assembly ERZ506950
AGATCAGCTTGCGGTTGCGCATGTGCGACTCCTCGACGTTCTTGCCCGGCTCGATACGCGCCAGCTGGGTCATCATGCCGTTCAGGATATATTTCGCATAGCCGGCCTTCGCCACGTCGAACGAGGGTACCAGCCCCAGTTCCACCATCTTCGGGTCACCCAGGTAGTAGAGGCCGAAGAGGTCGGCGCGGGTCTCCTCGAGCGTCGAGCTGTAACTCTTCAGCTCGTTGCCCTTCACGCCCGGCGCCAGCTGTCCCGAACCGTGCCCCAGACACTCGTGCAGGTCGGTATGCAGGTCGTCGGCCAGTTTGCCGTACTTGTCCATCACCTCGCGGTCCCCGGCACGCAGCACGAACTCCTCGTTGAAGCCGTTGCCGTGGGCGGCCATGTCGTAGGCATAGGTGATATTGTCGATCGTGACCGACTTCGAACCGTATTCCTTGCGGATCCAGTCGGCATTGGGCAGGTTGATGCCGATGGGCGTGGCGGGATAGCAGTCGCCGCCCAGCATCGCCACCGTGATGACCTTGGCCGAAACGCCCTTCACCTTCTCCTTGCGGTAGGCGGGAGCAACGGGCGAATGGTCTTCGAACCACTGCGCGTTATCCGAAATCACCTCCGTACGGTGGCAGGCCTCCTTGTCCATGAAATTCACGATGCCCTCCCACGAAGCCTTGCGGCCGAGCGGATCGCCGTAATCCTCGATAAAGCCGTTCACGAAGTCGACGTTCGACACGGTGTCCTTCACCCAGCCGATGTTATAGCGGTCGAACTCGCGCAGGTCGCCGGTCTTGTAATATTCGATCAGCGCTGCGATATTGCTTTTCTGCGGTTCGGCGGCTACGGCCTGCGCTTTTTCGAGCCAGTAGACGATCTTCTCGATGGCGGGCGAATACATGCCGCCGATCTTCCATACGCGCTCCTTTAGGACGCCGTTCTCCTTCACCAGCTTGGAGTTCAGGCCGTAGGAGATCGGTTCCGGGTCGTTGTGATCGACCATGTCGGCGTAGAATTTCTCGACCTCGGCCTGCGTCACGCCCTCGTAGTAGTTGTTCGACGAGGTGGCGATCAGGTCTTCGCCCGCCGTCTGGTTCAGGCGCGTTTTATAGAGCGCCGGATCGAAGATAGCCTTACAGACCTCGCCGCGCAGCGGGTTCAGGTCGCCGAACTTCTCCTCGGGGATCGTCTCTATCACGTCGAGCAGGTAACCTTCGGTGAACCCGGGGACGAACTTGTCGTTCGAATAGTGGTGATGAATGCCGTTGGCGAACCACACCTTTTTCAGGTATTTCTCCAAGGCCTTCCATTCGGCCGCCGAGCGATCGCCCCGGTAGTTCTCGTAAACCGTTTCGAGCGTACGGCGCACGGCGAGGTTGTATTTGAAATTCTGGTCGAAAAGGATGTCCCGGCCGCACTTGGCAGCCTCGGCGAGGTAATAGACCAGTTCCTTCTCCGCAAGCGGAAGTTGCTCGAAACCGGGGACTTCGTAACGGATGACCTTGATGTCGTCGAAACGGTCGACGATCCACGGGGCTTCGCTCTTCGATGCCCCGCAGCACGAAGTCAGTGCAACAGCGGTAACAGTCATAGATGTCAGTGTAACTAAATTTTTCATGTCGTTCGGGTTTGAATTTCCCCGAAATATACGGTTTTTTTGCGAAAAAGCCGCATACGGACGAATATACGCATGGACACATATACAATATGTGCCGGCAAACGCACCTCCCCGCCACACCCGGCGGCGCCCGTTGTGCGGACATTAGCCTTCAAAAAAACATACCAGTTCGTACCAGTATGACGGATTTTTTATTTATATTTGCCACAAGGCAGGCACTATGCCGGATAAATTCGGAAAAACAACATAAACCCACATCGATGAAACCTATCAAAACCGCACTTCTGGCCCTGCCGCTTCTGGCCGCAGGGTGCAACCGGGACTCCGGGACTGCAAAAATCCGGCCGCTGGAGGCCGGAAGCGTCCGGGTCGAAGACGCCTTCTGGAGCCCCCGCTATGAAAAATGGGAACACGTCACCGTCGGCGACATGCTCGACAAGTTCGAAGGGAACGACCCGGCGCATTTCGCGTGCGGCGTCGACGCCTTCGAAAATTTCGACCTCGTAGCCTCGGGCGCCCGCGATATCGGCCGCCACGCGGGGCCGCCGTGGTACGACGGGCTGGTGTACGAGACGATCCGGGGGATCTCCGACCTGCTGGCACAACGTCCCGACCCGGCGCTCAAAGCCCGTGTAGACGGTTACATCGCCCGCATCGAAGCGGCACAAAAGAGCGATCCGGACGGGTTCGTCGGCACCAACACCCAGCTAACGGAGGACAACCACCGCTGGGGCGCGAACGGCGGGTTTCTGCGCATGCAGCACGACGTCTACAACGCCGGCATGCTCATCGAAGCCGGGGTACACTATTACGAAGCCACGGGGGACGACAGGCTGCTGAAAGTCGCCACGCGCATGGCGGACTACATGGTGCGGACGATGGGGCCCGCACCGAAAAAGAACATCGTCCCGGCGCACTCGGGCCCCGAGGAGGCACTGGTAAAACTCTACAAGCTCTACCGCGACCGCCCCGGCCTGCGCGCGCAAACCGGGGCGCAGTCCGCAGCCGGCGACTATCTCCGGCTGGCCGAGTTCTGGATCGGCAACCGCGGCGTGCACTGCGGCTATCCGCTGTGGGGCACGTGGGGCAACGACAGCGCGGAGCGGTGGATCCACGAGGAGCTCTACACCGCGGAATTCGGCCCCGAAGCGCGGCCCGCATGGGGCGATTACGCGCAGGATTCGATCCGCGTATTCGACCAGCCCGCCATCGTCGGGCACGCCGTGAGGGCCACCCTGCTGGCGACGGGCATCGCCGCGGCGGCCTATGAGAACGGCAATGCGGACTACATCGCCACGGCGAAACGCTGGTGGGACGACATGGCCGGGAAAAAACTCTTCGTCACGGGCGGTGTCGGGGCAGTGCATTTCGACGAAAAGTTCGGCCACGACTACTACCTGCCCACCGACGCCTATCTGGAAACCTGCGCCGCCGTAGGCGTGGGGTTCTTCAGCCAGGCGATGAACCAGCTCACGGGCGACGCGAAATACATGGATGAATTCGAACGCGCGCTATACAACAACGTGCTGGCTGGCGTCGCCGCCTCGGGCAGGCAGTATACCTACCAGAACCCGCTCAATACCGACCGCAGCGAACGCTGGGAATGGCACCCCTGCCCCTGCTGCCCGCCGATGTTCCTCAAGATAGTCTCGGCGACCCCCGAATTCATTTACGCCCGGGACGACAGGACGGTCTATGTCAACCTGTTCATCGGCAGCGATGCCGACATCGCGCTCGGCGACACGCAGGTGCATGTCCGGCAGCAGACCCGATACCCCGTGGACGGAAAGGTCGTCCTCACGCTTACGCCCGAAAAGGCGGCACGCTTCACCGTGAAGGTACGTATCCCGGGCTGGGCCCGCGGCGAGGAAAACCCGTTCGGGTTGTACGTATCCGAAAGCCCGGCCGCGCCGGTGCTCTCGGTGAACGGCACCCCGGTCGAAATCCGCCCCGACAAAGGGTACGCCCTCCTCGACCGGGTCTGGAACCCCGCAGACCGCATCGTGCTGGAACTTCCCGTCGCGCCGCGCCTCGTCCGGGCACATAAAGCCGCCCGGGAGCTGGACGGCATGGCCGCCATCGCGGCCGGGCCGCTGGTATACTGCATCGAGCAGGCGGACAACGCGGATTACGCCCGGCTGAGGCTCGACACGGCCGGCAGCATGGAACTCGGATACCGCAGCGACCTGATGGACGGCACGCCGGTCATCACGGGAACGGCCATCGACGGCAAGGGCGCGAAGAGCACCTTCACGGCCATCCCCTACTACGCCTTCGGCAACCGGGGAAACGGCGGCTACCGCGTCTGGCTGCCGACCCGCTGACAACCCGAACAGCGCGGGCACAAAAAAGCACCGGAAAGGTTCGACGCCTTCCGGTGCTTTTTATTCCCGGCCGCCATCCGGCCGCCCGTTCCCGGGATCAGAAGTTGTAACCCAGCGAAACGAAGAAGCTGCCGTTCTTGGCCTTGACCTCGTCGGCATCCTTCAGGATGTTCAGCAGGCCCAGGTCATACCCGAGGCTGACATTGTAATGCTTCCTGAATGTCACGTTGACACCGAAGCGCAGGCCCAGGTCGGAGCGTTTGAACATCGCTTCCTCCTCGGCGCCATCCCCCAGGTCGGTGGACTTGAACAGGTCGGCCTTCTCGCCCTTGAACTTCGCCTTGCCATGGATACCGAACCCATAGAAGACACCCGCCAGGGGCTGTATCGAAACGCTCCTGACGTTGAAATGCCAGCTGACCACGACGGGCACCTGCAAATAGAGCATATTGAACTTCACCTTCCCGGACAACTCCTCGTCGAACCCGAAGCCGAAATCGGCCACATTGACCGCTCCGCCGCGCCCCGTCAGATAAAGGCCCGTTTCCAGATAAAGCGGAAGCGCCCGCAGCAGCGGCTGCTGGTAGGCAAAGCCCACATTGTACGACGCACGCGAGTCGAACGAGAAGCTGTTACTGCCCGCGCTCAGGTCGATGCTGGTCACATTCAGTCCGGCGCGCACTCCCATCACGCGGCCCTGGCCGAATGCTGACATGCCGGCGGCAACGGCCAGCAAACAAAGAATAAATTTCTTCATAACTTTAAAATTGTGCCCCGGCTCCCGTGAGGCGTTTAAGTTTGGATTGCCGGAATAGGGAACCGCCGCGCCCGTTTCCATTCCGGAACGGGAAGCGGGTACCCCGCCATTGTTTCATCGGTTGTAAATATAGGCGCATTATGCGATATCCGGAAATAAAATCAATGAATGCCACCCTTTTTCACACGAAAGCCGCATTTTACAGAACCGCATCCGCCTCCGAGGCCGGAAAACCGGGATTTCGGAACGGCATGGTGCGCATAAGAAAAAGATACGGCTTATTTTTCCGACTTTTTTCTTCGTTATGTCTGATGGAATTTCTACCTTTGCCCGCACAACTCGCATCAAGAAAGGATGAAAGTATTTGAAAGTGTCAAGGAGCTCCGTGCAGAGCTGGACAAGGCGGAGCAGTCGGGAATCGGCTTCGTACCGACGATGGGTGCCCTGCATGCAGGACACCGCTCGCTCGTGGAGCGTGCCCGGCGGGAAAACGGCACCGTCGTGGTGAGCGTCTTCGTAAACCCCACGCAGTTCAACGACAAAAACGACCTGAAGCATTACCCCCGCACGCCGGAGGCCGATGCCCGCCTGCTGGAAGAGGCCGGGGCGGATTTCGTGCTGATGCCCTCGGTCGAGGAGATATATCCCCAGCCCGACAGCAGGCAGTTCGATTTCGGACTGATCGACAAGGTGATGGAGGGCGCCACGCGCCCCGGCCATTTCAACGGCGTAGCGCAGGTCGTCAGCCGCCTGTTCGACATCGTGCGCCCCGCACGCGCCTATTTCGGGGAAAAGGATTTCCAGCAGATCGCCGTCATCAAGTCGATGGTGGCCCAGCTGGCGCTCCCCATCGAGATCGTCGAATGCGCGATCATCCGCGGCGAAGACGGGCTGGCCCTCTCGTCGCGCAACACGCTGCTCGACGCAGCGCACCGGGCCGCAGCGCCGCACATCTACGCCACGCTGCACGCCGCAGTGTCCAAATCGCAGGAGATGACACCTGCCCAGCTCAAGGCGTGGGTCACGGCCGAGGTGGAGCGCAACCCGTTGATGAAGGTCATCTATTAGCAGTCGGTCGACGCACGGACGATGCAGGAGGTCGCCACCTGGGACGACTCCCCCCGCATCCAGGGCTGCATCGCCGTACAGGCGGGAGATATTCGTTTAATCGACAACATCCGTATCCGATAATGAAATTCCAGATTGAAGTCATCAAATCCAAAATCCACCGCGTGACGGTCACACAGGCCGACCTGAATTACGTGGGGAGCATCACCATCGACGAGGCGCTGTTGGAAGCCGCCAACATCATCGAGGGCGAGAAAGTCCAGATCATGGACATCAACAACGGAGAGCGTTTCGAAACCTATGTCATCAAGGGCGAACGCGCAAGCGGCTGTATCTGCCTCAACGGCGCCGCCGCACGCAAAGTACAGGTGGGCGACGTCATCATCATCGCATCCTATGCGCTGATGGATTTCGAGGATGCCAAGCAGTTCAAACCCTGGGTCATCTTCCCCGACACGGCGACCAACCATCTGATCGGATAATGCATCCGGAGCCGCCGGACGTAAAAAATCTCCCCTAAAGGGAGATTTTTTTGCTATAAATGTTTATATTTGTCGAAGTTAACGCTCTTTTTTTCATCCCGGATAATATGGACATAGCGCTTTCCGTACTCGCATTCCTGTTCTCGATCGTCGGCATCATCGGCTGTATCGTCCCGGCCCTGCCGGGCGTGGTGCTCAGTTACGCAGGGCTTCTGTGCGCCTACTTCACCTCCTATTCGCACATGTCGGCTTCAGCCATATGGATATGGCTGGCCATCACCGTGGCCGTCAGCGTGGCCGATTATTTCCTGCCCGCATGGATGACCCGCAGGTTCGGCGGTTCGCGGGCGGGCGCCATCGGGGCCACGGTCGGCGTATTCGCCGGGTTTTTCATCTTCCCGCCCATAGGCATCATCCTGGGGCCGTTCGTCGGCGCCGTGGCGGGGGAATTGCTCAACGACCGCGGGGACTTCCCGAAGGCAATCCTCGTAGGCTTCGGTTCCTTCCTCTCGTTCGTCGTCGGCACGGGGCTCAAGGTCGTGGCTGCCGTCGGGATGCTCATACACGTCACGGCCGACACATACCCCGCCGTACGGGACTGGTTCGCAACTCTATTTTAACCCTTTCGATAATGAAAAAACTCCTACTCTTTGCGGCAGTCATCGCAGCGATGCTGGCCGCGGCTTGTTCTAATTCTAAGTACAAGTACGAAACAGTGAAGGGCGATCCGTTGAACACCAAAATCTACACCCTGGACAACGGGCTGAAAGTCTATATGAGCGTCAACAAGGAGACGCCGCGCATCCAGACCTACATCGCCGTGAACGTGGGCGGCAAGAACGACCCGGCCGAGACCACCGGACTGGCGCACTATTTCGAACACCTGATGTTCAAGGGGACGCAGCAGTTCGGCACATCGGACTTCGCAGCCGAGAAACCGATGCTCGATGAGATCGAAAACCTCTTCGAAGTTTACCGCAAGACCACCGACGAGGCCGAGCGTGCGGCGATCTACCACCGCATCGACTCGATCAGCTACGAGGCTTCGAAAATCGCCATCCCCAACGAGTACGACAAACTGATGTCGGCCATCGGCGCCAACGGCACCAATGCTTTTACGTCGCAGGACATGACCGTATACGTCGAGGACATCCCTTCGAACGAGATCGACAACTGGGCCAGGATCCAGGCCGACCGGTTTAAGAACCCCGTGATCCGCGGCTTCCACACCGAGCTGGAGACTATTTACGAGGAGAAGAACATGTCCCTGACGCAGGACAGCCGCAAAGTCTGGGAGGCCATGGACGCCGCCCTCTTCCCCCACCACCCCTACGGCACGCAGACCGTACTGGGCACGCAGGAACACCTGAAGAATCCCTCGATCACCAATGTCAGGAATTACCACAAGACCTATTACGTGCCCAACAACATGGCCGTCTGCGTATCGGGTGATTTCGATCCCGACGAAATGGTCGCTACGATCGAAAAATATTTCGGCGACATGCAGCCGAACCCCAACCTGCCGAAGCTGCACTTCGAGCCCGAACAGCCGATCACGGCTCCCGTCGTGAAGGAAGTATACGGGCTGGAAGCCGCCAATGTGATGCTGGGCTGGCGCCTGCCTGGCGCGAACGACAAGTCGACCGATATCAGCGACATCGTGGGCTCGATCCTCTACAACGGCCAGGCCGGCCTGATCGACCTCGACCTCAACCAGCAGCAGAAGGTGCTCTCGGCTTACGGCTACGCCTCGACGCAACCCGATTACAGCTCGTTCCTCGTAGCCGGACGCCCCAAGACCGGGCAGTCGCTCGACGAAGTACGCGACCTGCTTCTGGCGGAAGTAGCAAAACTGCGGGACGGGGACTTCGATGAAAACCTGATCGAAGCGACCATCAACAACTACAAAATGCAGCTGATGCGCTCGTTCGAGGAGAACGACAGCCGCGCGATACTCTATGTCTATTCGTTCATCAGCGGAGCCGACTGGGCAGACGAAGTCGCACGGATCGACCGCATGTCGAAGATCACCAAGCAGGACATCGTGGACTGGGCCAACAAGTACCTCGGCCCCGAGAGTTACGCCATCGTCTACAAGCGCGAGGGCAAAGATCCCAACGAGCAGAAGATCGCCGCCCCGAAGATCACCCCGATCGTGACCAACCGAGACTCGCAGAGCGAGTTCCTCACCGAGATACAGAACTCGAAGGTCGAGCCTATCGAGCCGGTATTCGTGGACTACAAGAAGGACATGTCGCAGTTCGAGGCGCAGAAGGGCGTCAACGTGCTGTATAAGAAGAACGAAACCAACGACATCTTCACGCTGATCTACGTATTCAACACGGGTACGGAGAACGACCCGGCACTCAACCTGGCCTTCGACTACCTGAGCTACCTCGGAACGGACAAGATGAGCGCCGAGCAGATCGCATCGGAGATGTACGCCATCGCCTGCTCGTTCGGCCTGAGCGCCGGAGCCAACCAGAGCTGGATCGAGGTATCGGGCCTGAGTGAGAACATGGGCAAGGCGATGGAGATCGTCGAAGGGCTGATCGCCGGGGCGCAGCCCAACGAGGAGATCCTGCAAAACCTCAAGGGCGACATGATAAAGAGCCGCGCCGACGCCAAGCTCAACCAGAGCCGTTGCTTCGGAGCGCTCCAGCGTTACATGATCTACGGCAGCGATTTCATCCGCCGCACCACGCTCACCGACCCGGCATTGCAGGGGCTGACCTCGGAACAGCTGCTTGCAAAGATCGGCGACCTGATGGGCAAGCAGCACGAGGTGCTCTACTACGGCCCGCAGGACGAGGCCGAAGTGAAAGCCGCCCTGGCCGCACACCACAAGGTGGCAGCCGACCTCCAGCCGCTGGAAAAAAAGTTCAGCACGCTGCAACCCACCGATGAAAACAAGGTCATGCTTGCCCAGTACGACGCCAAGCAGCTCTACTACATGCAGTATTCGAACCGCGGCGAGAAATTCGACCTCGCAGCCGACCCGCAGATCACCCTCTACAACGAGTATTTCGGCGGGGGCATGAACACCATCGTCTTTCAGGAGATGCGCGAAGCCCGCGGTCTGGCTTACTCGGCATGGGCCAACCTCGCCATCCCGACCAACGCCAAGGGCGACTATTACTACATGGCCTTCATCGCCACGCAGAACGACAAGATGCAGAAGGCCATCGAGGCATTCGACGAGATCATCAACAACATGCCTGAATCGGAAAAGGCGTTCAGCATCGCCAAGGAGGCCCTTATCTCGCGCCTGCGCACCGAGCGCACGGTGAAGGACGGCGTACTGTGGAGCTACATCCGCATGCGCGACCTCGGCCTGACGGAGCCGCGCGGAAAGCAAATCTTCGAGAAAGCGCAGCAGATGACGCTCGCCGACGTCAAGGCCGCACAGGAAAAATGGGTGAAAGGACGCAAATACGTCTACGGCATTCTGGGCGACATCCAGGATCTCGACCTGAACTACCTCAAGACCCTCGGCCCGATCCAGACCGTGACACAGGAGGAGATTTTTGGGTACTAAACCACCCTGCTTCCCAATAACGAAAGCCGCCGGTTCCCCGGCGGCTTTTTCGTGCCCGCTCCCGGCCAAAGTACTAAATGGGCAGTCCGGCAAGCCGGCGGGAAATAAAACATCCTGAGCGGAAACGCCGCGAACGAAAACGCCGGGAACGGAAAACGCCGGGAACGGAAAACGCCGGGAACGGAAAACGCCGGGAACGCAAGCCACTGGGAAAGGAAAACACCCCTGCCGAAGGTTTTTCCGACAGGGGTGGAATCATAAAACAGGTCTTGACTTCCCGCCCGGCCAGAAACCGGACGGGCGCAGGAAACTTCCCGTTTCGCCGGGGAAGAGCCCCGAAGCCCACGCAGCCTCCTGCCGCTAATAGCGGTAGTGCTCGGCTTTGTAAGGGCCGTCGGGATTTACGCCGATATAGTCGGCCTGTTTCCCGGTGAGGTGCGTGAGTTCCACGCCGAGGTTGTCCAGATGCAGGCGTGCCACCTCCTCGTCGAGGTGCTTGGGCAGGCGGTACACGCCCACTTCGAGGTTCTCCTGCCACAGCTCCATCTGCGCAAGGCACTGGTTCGTAAAGGAGTTCGACATCACGAACGAGGGGTGCCCCGTCGCGCAGCCGAGGTTCACCAGACGGCCTTCGGCCAGCACGAAGATCGAGTGTCCGTCGGGGAAGGTGAACTTGTCGACCTGCGGTTTGATATTGGTCTTGACGGCCCCCGATTTTTCGAGGCGCGCCATCTGGATTTCATTGTCGAAGTGGCCGATGTTGCAAACGATCGCCTGGTCGCGCATCTTCTCCATGTGCTCCAGCGTGATGATGTCGCAGTTGCCCGTGCAGGTGACGTAAATATTGCCTTCGGGGAGTGCGCTCTCGACGGTCTTAACCTCGAAGCCTTCCATGGCGGCCTGCAGGGCGCAGATCGGGTCGATCTCGGTCACGATGACACGTGCGCCGTACGAGCGCATCGAACGGGCGCAGCCCTTGCCCACGTCGCCGTAGCCGCAGACCACGACCACCTTCCCGGCGATCATCACGTCCGTGGCGCGCTTGATACCGTCGGCCAGCGACTCGCGGCAGCCGTAGAGGTTGTCGAACTTCGACTTGGTGC
>ERZ506950.1164-NODE-1164-length-10849-cov-3.002779_pt1 | contig 10849 bp, 7 predicted proteins | sample MGYA00512897_ERZ506950 | MGnify/ENA metagenome assembly ERZ506950
GCCGGCCTGTGCGAGCAGCGGGACTGGCTGCTGCTGGTGGACGAGGTGCAGACCGGCATCGGCCGCACCGGCACCCTCTTCGCCTTCCAGCAGTACGGCATCCGGCCCGATGCCGTCTCCTTTGCCAAGGGCATCGCCGGCGGCCTGCCCATGGGCGGCTTCCTTGTGAACGAGAAGTGGCTGCCGGTGCTGGGCCCCGGCAGCCACGCCTCCACCTTTGGGGGCAACCCCGTCTGCTCCGCAGCCGCCCTGGCGGTGCTGGACATTCTGGACGAGGCGGCCCTGAACCGGGTCAGGGAGAAGGGGGCCTATCTGCGGGAACACATCGAGGCAATGGGCAAGCAATGCCTGGGTGCCACCCGGGGCCTGGGCCTCATGATCGGGGTGGAGGTCCGCCCCGGCTGGAGCAGCAGGGAGCTGGCCGCCCGGTTGGCCGGACACGGCCTGCTGGTGCTCACCGCCGGCCCCGCCCTGCGGCTGTTGCCCCCCCTGACCATCACGAAGGGCGAGATGGACCAGGGCCTGGCCATCCTGGACCGGGGCCTGGAGTGACCCCGGGCTGCGCCCGCCATTTTTGTATGAGGTGAACGAGATGAAAGACCTGCTGAAGCTGCTGGATCTCTCCAGAGAGGAGATCGTCCGCATCCTGGACGTGGCTGACCAGATGAAGTACGACCAGAAGCACCGCCTGCCCCACCCCCGCCTCCAGGGCAAGACCCTGGCCATGATCTTCGAGAAGAACTCCACCCGCACCCGGGTCTCCTTTGAGACCGGCATGTTCCAGCTGGGGGGCCACGCCCTCTTCCTCTCCGGCAGGGAGAGCCAGATCGGCCGGGGCGAGCCGGTGGAGGACACCGCCCGGGTGCTCTCCCGCTACTGCGACGGCATCATGATCCGCACCTACTCCCAGGAGGAGGTGGAGAAGCTGGCCCGGTATGCCGACATCCCCGTCATCAACGGCCTGACCGACTTCTGCCACCCCTGCCAGGTGTTGCCTAACCGGATCACAGTGCGGTAGCACAAGGCCATCCTTGAGGGCCTGAAAATGTGCTACATCGGGGACGGAAACAATATGGCAAACTCACTCATCGTGGGCGGCCTGAAGTGCGGCATGGAGGTATCGGTGCCCTGCCCCGCCGGCTACGACCCTGACCCCCAGGTGCTCGCATTTGCCGCCAGCCAGCCGGACTTCAAATTCTCCCTGGTCCGCACCCCCCAGGAGGCGGCCGCCGGGGCCGACGTGGTCTTTACTGACGTGTGGGCCTCCATGGGCCAGGAGGAGGAGGCCGCCCAGCGGCGGGCCGCCTTCCGGGGCTACCAGGTCAACGAGGCCCTGATGGCCGTCACCGATCCCGGCTGCATGGTGCAGCACTGCCTGCCCGCCCACCGGGGGGAGGAGATCACCGCCGAGGTCTTTGAGGCCCACGCCGGCGAGATCTTCGACGAGGCAGAGAACCGCCTCCACGCCCAGAAGGCCGTCCTCTGTCTCCTGATGGGCGGGGACGCCCGGTAAACGGCCGCCCCAGCCTGCGCAGCAGTTTGCTGAAAGAAATGCACGGGAGCTCTCATACTGAAAGACGGCCCCGGGCCGCGCTGTGCGCGGTCCGGGGCCGTCTCTGCGTCCGGGCTTGCGTTGTCAGTGGTCAGGCCGCACCTGTGCAGAAGCGCACCAGAATGGCGGCCGCCTGGGCCCGGGTCGCCCCACCGCCGGGCTTCAGGGCAGCGGGACCGGTCCCGCTGATGAGGCCGCCGGCATAGGCCCACGGCATAGGGGCTGATCTTCTCTGCATCCGCATAGGCGGACAAATCTGCCCTAGCTGACACATCGCGGCCCTGGCTGCGGGCGTAGCGGTAAAGGATGGCGGCCATCTGCTCCCGGGTGATGGTGTCCCCTGGTCCGAAACGCCCGTCTCCATACGGTGGAGGATGGTCACGATCATCCCCCGGGTGGTAGTCACCTCCGGGGAAAATCGTCCGTCGCCGGTGCCGGCCATGAGGCCCGCTTCGGCGGCGTAGCGCACTGTGCTCTCATACCAGGCCCCGGATACCACGTCCACAAAGAAGGGCTCCGCGCCGGGCTTGGTGAAGTATGCCACCACACTGTCGCCGGAGAGCTCGCCCGTCTTGGCGGCGCTCCACTCCGCTGCTCCGGCATCGGCCTTCACGCTCAGGGTATAGCTGCCGGTTAGTTCGGCGCCGGTGACCTTGATGACGATGACGGGGACGGAGGCACCTCGCTTCATGGTGATGGTAATGGTCCCGTCCTCCCACTTCTGGTCGTACAGGTCGGCACTGATGGTCTTGTCATAGGACACACGGACCTCATGCTACTGGCCTCAACACCCAGGTTGCCCAGCTTGTCTACGGGTACCACGCTATACCTATAGGTCAGGTTGTTGGCCGCGCCCAGATCATCCGTGTAGGTATCCGAGGTGGTAAAGCCGATGGCCTTGCCGTTACGGCGGATCTCATAGCCCAGCAGTTTTTCACTGTCGGCGTGCCTCATGGTCAGAGTCACCCTGGGTTACGGCGTATCACTTTCCACCCGGGGAGAAAGCCGTTCTCTTTATTTTATCCCCCCGCAGAATTTGGGCTATTCATCTCTTTTCTGGCCCCGCCCCCGCTGTAATCCTTTGCCGCGGCGACGAAGTCCCGGAACAGGGGATGGGCCCTATTCGGCCGGGACTTGAACTCCGGGTGGAACTGGACGGCCAGGAACCAGGGATGATCCGGCAGCTCCACCATCTCCACTAGCTTCCCGTCGGGGGACAGGCCGGACAGGACCAACCCCTTCTCCGTCAGCAGGGAACGGAAGTCGTTGTTGAACTCATAGCGGTGGCGGTGGCGCTCGGAGATATCCTCCGCACCGTAGGCCTGATAGGCTCTGGTGTCATGCGTCGTGATATAACAGGGGTAAGCACCCAGACGCATGGTCCCGCCCTTGTCAGTGATGCCTTGCTGGTCGGGCATCAGGTCAATGACCGGATGGGCGGTGGCTGCCAGTTCACTGGAATGAGCATCGGCCAGACCGGCCACATGGCGGGCGAACTCCACCACCGCCATCTGCATCCCCAGGCAGATGCCGAGATAGGGAACCTGATTCTCGCGGGCCCAACAGACGGCGGAGATCATCCCCTCGATTCCCCGGTTCCCAAAACCGCCGGGCACGATGATCCCAGCGCACCCAGCCAGCAGTTCCGCGGCATTGCTGTCGTTGATGTCCTCGGAGTCCACCCAACGGACATCCACCTGCACCCCGTTTTCGATCCCACCGTGGGTCAGCGCCTCCACCACGGAGATATAGGCGTCGTGGAGGGCCACATATTTCCCCACCAGGGCGATCTCCAGCCGGCCCGCCGGGCGTTTGGCTCGCTCCACCATGGCACGCCACTCCTCCAGGTGTGGCTTACTGAAGGGAAGTCCCAATACCTCGCACACCGCTTTTGCCAACCCGGCCTCCTCCAGCATCAGCGGCACTTCGTAGAGGATGGGGGCGGTCTCGTTGGAGATGACCCGCTCCGGCGGCACATTGCAGAACAGGGCGATCTTGTCCCGCACCTTCTGGGACACCGGCCCGTCGCAGCGGCAGAGGATCACATCCGGCTGGATGCCCAGGCCCAGCAGCTCCTTTACAGAATGCTGGGTGGGCTTGCTCTTGGGCTCCCCGGTGCCGGGAATGGAGACGATGAGGGAGACGTGGAGGTAAAGCACATTCTGCCGCCCCACCTCAGCGGCCACCTGACGGATGGCCTCCAGGAAGGGCTGGGACTCGATGTCTCCCACCGTGCCGCCGATCTCGGTGATGACCACGTCCACCTCCTCCCGGCGGCCAACCCGGTAGATGCGCTCCTTGATCTCACCGGTGATGTGTGGGATGACCTGGACCGTGCCCCCCAAGAAGGCCCCCTCACGCTCCCGGCTGAGGACGGACCAGTAGACCTTTCCGGAGGTGATGGAGGAGTCCACCGTCAAATCTTCGTCGGTGAACCTCTCGTAATGGCCCAAGTCCAGGTCGGTCTCCGCCCCGTCCTCGGTAACGAACACCTCCCCGTGCTGATAGGGGTTCATAGTGCCCGGGTCAATGTTCAGGTAGGGGTCGAACTTCTGGAGGGCCACCTTCAGCCCCCGGGCCTTCAGTAGCCGTCCCAGAGAGGCCGCCGCTATTCCTTTCCCCAGGCCGGATACCACCCCGCCGGTGATGAAGATATACTTTGCCATACCGATCCCTCCCTTGGGTAAGTTGGAAGTTCAAATTTTGACGCGTCAGAACCCGCTGGCCCCGTAATTTTTCAGTGCCCGGGCGGAGGGGTCATCCACGTTGCAGCCCTCCCAGGCCCGATTTGGCATCCAGAAGTCCTTGATCATCCGGGCCTGGCCGGGGTAGTACCGCTCGAACAGGTCCCGATAGAGCAGGCTCTCCCGGGTGAAGGGCGGGCGGTACTGGTATTGGGCGCAGCCCCGAGTGAAAGCTAGGTCGCTGTACTGCGCTCTGGCATATTCCTTCAGATCATCCACCATAGAGTGGCCCACCGCGTCGGAGAAGGCCGCCTTCTCCCGCCACAGGATCTCGTCAGGCAGCAGAGCATCGGACTGGAAGGCCCGGCGGAGCAGATACTTGCCCTTGCCGCAGCGGTTGACCTTCAACGCCGGGTCCACCGACATGACATACTCCACAAAGTCCAGGTCCCCGAAGGGCACCCGGGCCTCCATGGACCAGCCGCTGATACACCGATCCGCCCGGAGCACATCGTACATGTAGAGCTCCTCCACCCGCTTTTCCGCCTCAGCCTGGAAGGCAGCGGGAGAGGGGGCAAAGTCGGTGTACTTATAGCCGAAGAGCTCGTCGGAGATCTCCCCGGTGAGGAGCACCCGGATGTCGGTAGTCTCGCGGATGGCCTTGCAGCACAGGTACATGCCTACGCTGGCCCGGATGGTGGTAATGTCCCAGGTGCCCAGGGCGGCCACCACTTTGGGCAGAGCGGCTATCACGTCGTCCCGGGTGATGATCACCTCCGTGTGGTCCGCCCCGATGAACTGCGCTGCCTTCCGAGCGTACTTCAGATCGATGGCGTCGGTGTCCATGCCGATAGCGAAGGTGCGGATAGGCTTTCCAAGCAGCCGGGCGGCGATGGCACACACCAGGCTGGAGTCCAGTCCGCCAGAGAGAAGAAAGCCCAGGGGGGCATCGGCGTCCAGCCGCTTGTCCACCGCGGCGATAAGCTTGTCATGGATGTTCTGGCAGACGGTGTCCATGTCGTCGGACCGGCTGAGGCCGGGACGGGCGGGGTTGGCGTAGCGGACAAACCGTCCCCGGTACCAGTAGTGTCCCGGAGGGAAAGGGAGGATCTGCTCACACAGGCCCACCAGCTGCTTGGCCTCGCTGGCGAAGAGAATGCCGCCGTCAGGATCGCAGCCATAGAAGAGGGGCCGGATGCCAATGGGGTCCCGGGCGGCAACGTATTCGTCCGCCTCCCCATCGTAGAGGATCAGGGCGAACTCCGCGTCCAGCCGGGCAAACATGTCCAGCCCGTACTCCCGGTACATGGGCAGCAGGAGCTCGCAGTCGCTGCCGCTGCGGAAGGAGTAGCCTTTTTCCGTCAGCTGCCGCTTCAGGGGGCGGAAGCCCTAGATCTCGCCGTTGCAGACCACATAGTCCCCGTCCAGCTCAAAGGGCTGCATCCCCGCCTCCGTCAGGCCCATGATGGCCAGCCGGTGAAAGCACAGCCAGCCGGACGGCGTCTCGAGGATCTGAGACATGTCCGGTCCCCGGGACCGGGTCCGGTCGAAGAAGGGCAGCAGTTCCTCCTTGGTGTAGGTCTTTTTGGAAAAACCCATAATTGCGCACATAGATAGAAGCACCTCCGAAATAAAAAAGATCGCAGCTCCGTCCTGAAATTTCAGGACGAATAGCTGCGATCCGCGGTGCCACCTGACTTGCCCCCTGATCGGGGACCTCTTTGACTAGGCTCCAACAAGCCCGCGTGAGGTAACGGTCACGACTCGTTTCACTTACTGGCGGTCTCCCGCGTTCAGATCACAGCTACGGAGTGTTCTTCCCGCGGACTCTTTGGTACGGGGTTCTCACCATCCCCCGCTCACTGGCCCGGAACATCCGCGGTACTTTTCTCCATCAACGCCTTTGCTGATGTTAAAATTATGGTCTAAAGATTACCACTGGGGATATCCGCTGTCAATGTGGGAATATCCCAAAACCCAGCTGAAAATTTCCTGAAATTTCTCCATCCTTGTGTCAGGGGGATGTCCCATCTACCCGATGGAGCGTACCAGATTCGTGTAGCCGGTCAGATACCGGTCCACCTCCGCAGCGGCGGAGCGCCCTTCGGCGATGGCCCACACCACCAGGGATTGGCCCCGGCGCATATCGCCAGCGGCGAACACCTTGTCCGCATTGGCAGCATAGCTCCCCGGCGCTGTGCGGACCGTCCTGTCTGCCTCCACACCGAAGGCCTCGCACACGCCCCGCTCACACCCGGCAAAGCCGGTGGCGCCGATCAACAGCTGGCAGGGCAGGGTATCCCCCTCCGTGGTGACCACACCGGTCAGGGAACCGCTTTCCCCCGCCACCAGGCTCTGGACCTGGACGCCGAACCGCCGGGGATCCTGGCCCGTAACGGCCAGCGCCTCTTCGTGGGCGTAATCCAGCGGCAGGCTTCCCGCAGCGTCCAGGTAATCCGTCCGGGGACGGCGCACCAGCTGGGTCACGGAGCGGCAGCCTTGCCGCAGGGCGGTGGCCACACAGTCGCTGGCGGTATCGCCAGTGCCGATGATAACCACATCCAGCCCGGAGGCGGAGGGAACCGCCGCCTCCGCCTTGCCGAACTGAGCCCGCTCCACAGCAGCCTTCAGGTACTCGGTGCCGTAGCATACGCCGGAGATGCCGGTGGTGTCCAGTCCCAAGGGCCGGGGCGCTCCGGCCCCGCAGCAGAGGATCACCGCGTCGTACTCCGCCAGCAGCCGCTTTGCCACGGCACCCTCTGAGGCGTCCACACCGCAGACGAAGGTGACGCCCTCCTCGGTCATCAGGTCGATGCGCCGCCGGACCACAGATTTTGGCAGCTTCATATTGGGGATGCCGTACATCAGCAGACCGCCGGGATGCTCCGCCCGCTCGATGACGGTGACCATGTGGCCCCGGCGGTTCAGCTGGTCCGCTGCCGCCAGGCCCGCCGGGCCCGAGCCTACCACGCAGACCTTCTTCCCCGACCACTGGGGCGGCCGGCGTGGGCGGAGCTTCCCGGCGCCAAAGGCCGCTTCGATGATGCTCAACTCATTGTCCCGGACCGTAATGGGGTCCCCATAGATGCCGCAGATGCAGGCGTTTTCGCAAGGGGCGGGGCACACACGGCCGGTGAACTCCGGAAAGCTGTTGGCCTTCAGCAGCCGGCTGAGGGCGTGGCCCCAGTTGCCGGAGAGGATCATGTCGTTCCACTCGGGGATCAGGTTGTGCAGGGGACAGCCAAAGGCCTTTCCCTCATATATCATCCCCGCCTGGCAGAAGGGGACGCCGCAGTTCATGCACCGGGCGCCCTGCTGGCGCCGGATCTCCTCCGGCAGGGGAAGGTGGAACTCCTCCCAGTCCCGGACCCGCTCCGCCGCGGGCCGGCGGCCATCCTCCCGGCGGGTATATTCCAAAAAGCCGGTGGGTTTTCCCATGTCGTCCAGCCTCCTCTCAAGCTCTGGTATTGGCGTAGAACGCCTCGATCTCCGCCTGCTGACGGGTCATGCCTTTCTCCTCGTACTGGGCGATGGACCGGAGCATCCGGTCGTAGTCCCGGGGCATGACCTTCTTGAAGCAGGGGACGTAGGAGTGGAAGGCCGCCAGGATCTTCTTCCCCCGGGGGGAGCCGGTGGCGGCCACATGGGCCTCAATGAGGGAGCGGAGCTCGGCGATGTCGTGAGGCTCCGTCAGGGTGTCCGTCATCACCTGGTCCTTGTTGAGGCGCATATAGAGGTCGTGCTTTTCGTCCAGCACATAGGCGATGCCGCCGGACATCCCGGCTGCGAAGTTCTTTCCCGTGGGGCCAAGAATCACGCAGCGGCCGCCGGTCATGTACTCGCAGCCATGGTCCCCCACGCCCTCCACCACGGCGATGGCGCCGGAGTTGCGGACGCAGAACCGCTCGCCGGCCATCCCGTTGATGAACGCCTGGCCGGAGGTGGCGCCGTACAGAGCCACGTTGCCCACGATGATGTTCTCGCCGGGGTCGAAGGTGCTGTCCTTGGGTGGATAGAGTACCAGCTTGCCGCCGGAGAGGCCCTTGCCCAGCCCATCGTTGCAGTCGCCCTCCAGCTCCAGGGTCAGTCCTTTGGGGATGAAGGCGCCGAAGGACTGGCCTCCGCCGCCATGGCAGGTGATGACATAGCTGTCGTCCGGCAGGGAGTCCCCGCACTGCCGGGTGATCTCGGCGCCGAACAGCGTGCCGAAGGCCCGGTCCGTGGAGGAGACGGTGAGCTCCAACCGGCCGGTCCGCTTCCCCTTCAGCGTCTTGCCCAGTTTGGCCAGCAGCACGCTCTCATCCAGGGTCCGCTCCAGATGGAAGTCGTAAACATCTCCGGGATTGAAGTGGGACGGCCCGCCGCTCCAGGGATTTTCCAGCAGGCTGCGGAGGTCCAGGGTCTCCGCCCGGTGGGTCACCAGCTTCTCCCGGACCCGCAGTAGGTCACTGCGGCCCACCAGTTCATCCACGGTGCGGATGCCCAGGGCCGCCATATACTCCCGCAGCTCCTGGGCCACGAATTCCATGAAGTTCACCACGTACTCCGGCTTGCCGGAGAAGCGGGACCGGAGCTGGGGATTCTGGGTGGCAATGCCCGCCGGGCAGGTGTCCAGGTTGCACACCCGCATCATGCAGCAGCCTAGGGCCACCAGGGGCGCGGTGGCAAAGCCGAATTCCTCCGCCCCCAGCATACAGGCGATGGCCACATCCCGCCCGGTCATCAGCTTGCCGTCGGCCTCCAGGGCCACCTGGCTCCGCAGACCGTTGGCGATCAGGGCTTGGTGGGCCTCCGCCACGCCCAGCTCCCAGGGCAGGCCCGCCCCGTGGATGGAGCTGCGGGGCGCGGCGCCGGTGCCGCCGTCATGGCCGGAGATCAGCACCACCTGGGCACCGGCCTTGGCCACGCCGGCGGCGATGGTGCCAACCCCCGCCTCGCTGACCAGCTTCACGCTGATCCGGGCCCGGCGGTTGGCGTTTTTCAGGTCATAGATCAGCTGGGCCAGGTCCTCGATAGAGTAGATGTCGTGGTGAGGCGGCGGAGAGATCAGTGTCACGCCGGGGGTGGAGCACCGGGTCCTGGCAATCCAGGGATAGACCTTTTTCCCGGGCAGATGGCCGCCCTCGCCGGGCTTGGCACCCTGAGCCATCTTGATCTGGATCTCCTGGGCGCTGGTGAGGTAGGCGCTGGTAACGCCGAACCGGCCGGAGGCTACCTGCTTGATGGCGGAGCACCGCTCATCGCGCAGGCGCGCCGCGTCCTCGCCGCCCTCGCCGGAGTTGGACTTGCCGCCGATGCGGTTCATGGCGATGGCCAGGCACTCGTGGGCCTCCTGGGAGATGGAGCCGTAGCTCATGGCGCCGGTTTTGAATCGCTTGACAATGGACGCCACAGGCTCCACCTCGTCGATGGAGATGCCGCCGCTCTCATCGAACTGGAAGTCCAGCAGCCCCCGCAGGGTATGGGGCTTGGCAGGCTCGTCCACCAGGGCGGAATACTCCTTGAAGGTCTCGTAGCTGCCCTCCCGGACGGCCTTCTGCAGCAGCAGGATGGTCCGGGGGTTGTACATGTGGTCCTCCTTGTCCGGGCCGGACCGCAGCTTGTGAATGCCGGTGGAGTCCAGCGTGGAGTCGTAGCCCAGGCCCAGGGGATCGAAGGCCTGGCTGTGGTTCCACTCCACGCCCTCCTCGATCTCCGCCAGGCCGATGCCCTCCACCCGGCTGACTGTGTTGGTGAAGTACTTGTCCACCACGTCCCGGTTGATGCCCAGGCACTCGAAGATCTGGGCGGACTGGTAGGACTGGATGGTGGAGATGCCCATTTTGGAGGCGATCTTCACGATGCCGTGGAGGATGGCGCTGTTGTAGTCGTTGACGGCCGCAGTGGGATCCTTATCCAGCATCCCCAGGGTCACCAGCTCCTCTACGCACTCCTGGGCCAGATAGGGGTTGATGGCCTGGGCGCCGTAGCCCAGGAGGGTGGCGAAGTGGTGGACGTCCCGGGGCTCGGCGCTCTCCAGGATCATGGAGACTGCGGTGCGCTTTTTCGTCCGCACCAGATACTGCTCCAGGGCGGACACCGCCAGCAGAGAGGGGATGGCTACATGGTTCTCGTCCACCCCACGGTATGACAGGATCAGGATGTTGGTGCCATTCTTGTAGGCCCGGTCCACGTTGACGAACAGCCGGTCCAGGGCATTGGCCAAGGGAGAGCCCTTGTAGTACAGCAGGGAGATGGTCTCCACATGGAAGCCAGGCCGGTCCATGTAGCGGATCTTCATCAGATCCACGGAGGTGAGGATGGGGTTGTGGATCTGGAGGACTGTGCAGTTCTCCGCTCTTTCCTCCAGCAGATTGCCGCCGGAGCCCACATACACCGTGGTGTCGGTGACGATCTCCTCGCGGATGGCGTCCATGGGCGGGTTGGTCACCTGGGCGAAGAGCTGCTTGAAGTAGCTGAACAGGGGCTGGTGCTTTTCCGACAGCACCGCCAGCGGTGTGTCCACGCCCATGGCGGAGGTGGGCTCCGCCCCACCCCGGGCCATGGGGAGGATAGCGTCCTTCACCTCCTCATAGGTGTAGCCGAAGGCCTTGTACAGCCGGTCCCGCCGCTC
>ERZ506950.1187-NODE-1187-length-10666-cov-3.416832_pt1 | contig 10666 bp, 7 predicted proteins | sample MGYA00512897_ERZ506950 | MGnify/ENA metagenome assembly ERZ506950
TGTTAGTGCATGTGATAAGGGGCGGAGAAGTCTTGTTGAGAATAACCTGCAGAGCCTGCTCAAACTCACCTGCTCCCGCCAGCTGCAGATATCTGGTGATATCCTGATGGATAGGGCATCCTTCCTGGCAGGGGGCGATGAAACAATCCGTCAGCGGAACCGGCTTATTGATTTTCCTGGAAGGAAGGGGCTTTACTGCCTTTACATGATGCTTGTCGGACTTTACAGCCTCCACAAGGCCGGCTGCCTTGGCAGCATCCACGCCCTCAAAGGCGGCAGCTTCCTTGGCTGCAAATAACTGTCCAATCTGCTCCAGTCTCTCATAACCGCCCGGCTTTAACATGGTGGTGGCCATGGTTACCGGCCAGATGCCTGCATCCACGATATCCGCGATATTAAAGAAGTCAGCGCCGCCGGAATAGGAAATGCGCAGCTTCCCGCCAAAGTCCTCAGCCAGCTTCCCGGCAACAGACATGGAAAGGGGATAAAGGGACTTTCCGGACATATACATTTCCTCGCTGGGAAGCTCGTTCTGCTTTACGTCAACAGGGAACGTATTGGTAATCTTCACTCCGAATTCCAGTCCCTTCCCGTCTGCCAGGGCCTGGAGCCTCTGGAGCATGGGAACCGCGTCTGAGTACTGTAAATCATCCTTAAAATGGAAATCGCCAAAGGCAACATAGTCATATCCCATATCGTCCATGATCTTCCTTGCGTACTCATATCCAAGCAGGGTGGGGTTGCATTTAATGAATGTATGTACCTTCTTCTCCTCAATCAGGTATCTGGCGATACGCTCAATCTCCTGGGGAGGACATCCGTGAAGGGTGGAAAGGGTTGCGCAATTGCATACATTGGGAGAAATGGCTTCCACATCCTCCCTGGACACCTTCTCAAACCGGTCCAGATTGTCAAGGAGCCACTGCCTGCACTCTTTGAAAATGGCGGTCTCGGAAGCATCCTTCATGCCCTCAATGAAACGGTCAATTTTCTCTGTCTTGATGCCGTCCAGGTCATATCCCACGGACATATTGAACTGGAAGCCCTCAGGACTGCCCAGTCCAAATTCCCTGGCCAGCACCTTGCAGGCAAACCAGGCCTTTACATACTCGTCAAATGCCTGGGGCACATAGAGCTCTGTGGACCACTCGCAGTTATAGCACTCGTCGTCTGCCTTGATACATGGCTTGGATACGGGAAGGTCCTCGCCGTCCAGCTTCTGTACGGTCTTAAGCTCGAAGAAACGGCTGCCTGCCACGTAGGAAGCCACGATATTCTGGGTCAGCTGGGTATGGGGTCCTGCTGCGGGTCCGAAGGGAGTCTCCAGCTTACGGCCAAAAATCTCATAGGTTTTGTCCGGATCTGCAATGAATGGTCTCTTGATGCCAAATACAGCGCCCTTCTTGTTCTCTTCAAGGATCCAGTTCATCAGTTTTCCAAATGGAATCGGGGTCATAATGTCGCTCATATTATTCTTATCCTCCTTTATAACCAGACCAGGTCCCAGCACCGGATACCGGGGACATTGTCCCCGGGTCCTCCATCCGGCTCAGCCGCCCGGGAGACATTGTCGTCCCGGGGTGCTGCTTTCCCGCCGCCCTGCAATCGGATATCACTTATAAATTATACATTGTGTCTGTTTTGGCCGTTAACCGTTGATGGAATGGGCCAGCTTCTTTGCCTCTTCCCTTACCTCGTAAAGGATCTTCTCCTCATCCAGTCCCACAAGCTCCCTGTTCTTCATCAGAACCTTGCCGTTGCATACCGTGGTCACCACGCTTCTTCCCGTCATGCCGAACAGGATGTGTCCGTTTACATTGGACGCGTCCATTGGAGTCAGCGGGATATAGTCCGTGACAATCACGTCAGCGGCAGCGCCTTCCTTCAGTACGCCTAACTGCTTCTTAAAATAGCGGTTTGCAATCTTCGCGTTGCCCTCAAAGAGCATCTGAGGAACCTCGCCCCAGGCTGCATTGGCATCACAGAGGTGATGTTTGTGAAGAACATTGGCCACCTTAAAGGATTCTGTCATATCGTGGGTATAGCCGTCTGTTCCCAGACCGGTGAGAATTCCTCTGTGCACGATTTCCATGGTTGGCGGGCATCCGCATGCGTTGCCCATGTTGGACTCAGGGTTATGTACCACCATTGTATCCGTATCCTTAATCAGCTGCATCTCATGAGGATTTACGTAAATGCAGTGGGCCAGCAGGGTCTTTTCCCCAAGGATATTGCAGTCCATCAGACGATCCACGATTCTCTTGCCGTACTTCTTAAGGCAGTCGTGCAGATCCTCGATTCCCTCCGCCACATGGATGTGGTATCCCACCTCAGCCGGCTTGTTGGCTGCCGCCAGCTCCATGGTCTCATCTGAGATGGTGAACTGGGCGTGCATTCCCATCATACCCGCAATCATGTCCGTGTCGTCCGCCAGGGCGTGTTTGATCCAGGACGCGTTTTCCATAACAGCCGCCCTTGCCTTATCCATACCGTCCCTGTCGGATATCTCATAGCAGAGACAGGTTCTGACGCTCATCTCCTTTGCGGCGTCCTCAATGGCAAACAGGGAATCCTTTATCTCCCCAAAGCTTGCGTGGTGGTCAAATACAGTGGTGACTCCGTTCTTAATGGAATCCAGGTAAGTGGCCCTGGCGCTCTGGCGGGTCTGCTCACCCGTCAGATGGCGGTCAATGGTCCACCACATGCCGTCCAGGATATCCAGAAAACCCTTTGGATCATAACCTTTAATAGAAAGACCTCTTGCCATGGCACTGTAGATGTGCTCGTGGGTGTTGATGAAGGCCGGCATGATGACGCCCCCCTTTGCGTCCACATATTCGGCATCATGGAACTCTTTCTTAATCTCTTCCAGTGTGCCCACCTTCTTTATTGTGGTACCGTCCATTGCCACTGCCCCATTTTCAAAAAATGGCTGTTCTGGGTCTCTGGTAACCAGGCGACCGTTCCCAATCACTAACATAACCTCTCTCCTTTACATTTCATAAACTTTAATTCATAAACTTTAATAAGATAGAACAGGACTTCCTGTACCCCTATACTAACACCATACAAATCCATTTGCAAGCAGAAAATGCAAAAATTTTTAGATATTCAAAATTTTTTTGTAAAAACCTCTTGCAATTCCTTTTTTTTGTGCTATGATGGAATCATAAACAACGCATCACAACTTTGCGAAATGTTTATTGTACAAAGTCACCAGATTTGAAGAGTCCGAGGAAAAGGAGGTTAAGCCATGTCATACACACTAGATTTACTGAAACAGCTTGCTGATGGCCTTGCGAGACAGTTCGGACCTGACTGTGAGATTGTCATACACGACCTGAAGAAGCACGACCTGGAACATTCCATTGTGCACATCAACAACGGTCATGTGACAAACCGCCAGGAGGGGGACGGACCTTCAAAAGTAGTCCTGGAAACCCTTCACAAGGATCCGGCTTCTTTAAAAGACCATCTTGGATACCTGACCCGTACATCCAACGGCAAGATACTGAAGTCCAGCACCATCTACATTCGTAATGAGGAAGGAGATTCCATTGACTATCTTCTCTCCATCAATTACGACATAACAGGCCTGATGACCGTGGACCGTTCCATTAAAGCTCTCATCGACACCGAACCCCAAGCGGACGTGAAGCAGCAGCCCGAACAGATTGTCCACAACGTCAACGACCTGTTAGACACCCTGATTGAACAGTCGGTGGCTCTTATCGGCAAACCGGCCGCCCTGATGAACAAGGAGGAAAAGGTCACTGCCATCCAGTTCTTAAACGATGCAGGCGCCTTTCTTATAACAAAATCAGGGGACAAGGTTTCCAAGTACTTCGGAATCTCCAAATTTACTTTGTACAGCTACATTGATGTAAACAGCCGCAAGTCGGAAGATAAAAAAGCGTGATGATAATTAAGGAGGATTATGTAACATGGATCAGAAGATTCTATGGGCGGTCAATCAAATGCCTAAGACAGATGACAAGAACCTGCCGATTATGGGACTGGAGGAGATTGCAAAGGCGAGGACATTCCACGAAAGCTTCCCCCAGTACACCAAAACACCACTCACCAAGCTGGACCACATGGCAGCTTATCTGGGAGTAAAGGAAATCTACTTAAAAGATGAGTCCTACCGTTTTGGCCTCAATGCATTCAAGGTTCTGGGAGGTTCCTTCTCCATGGCCCGCTACATTGCCAAGGAAACAGGCAGGGACGTATCCGAACTTCCCTACTCAGTCCTCACTTCTGACCAGTTAAGAGAAGAATTCGGCCAGGCTACCTTCTTCACCGCCACAGACGGCAACCACGGACGCGGCGTTGCTTGGGCAGCCAACCGTCTGGGACAGAAGGCAGTGGTACATATGCCTAAGGGTTCCACCCAGACACGTCTGGAAAACATCGCCAAGGAAGGCGCTCAGGTAGACATCCAGGAGATGAACTACGATGACTGCGTACGTCTGGCAGCCAAGGAAGCCGACGAAACGCCAAGAGGCGTCATGGTACAGGATACGGCCTGGGACGGATACGAGGAGATTCCATCCTGGATTATGCAGGGTTACGGAACCATGGCCATGGAGGCCGGCGAGCAGTTAAAGGAATACGGCTGCGAGCGCCCGACCCACATCTTTGTCCAGGCAGGCGTTGGTTCGCTGGCAGGCGCTGTGGTAGGCTACTTCTCCAATCTGTATGCTGATAATCCTCCTGTTTTCGTAGTGGTGGAAGCTGAGGCAGCTGCCTGCCTGTACAAGGGCGCTGCTGCCGGCGACGGACAAATCCGCATCGTGGACGGCGACATGGAAACCATTATGGCCGGCCTTGCCTGCGGCGAGCCCAACACCATTTCATGGGATATCTTAAAGAACCATGTCAAAGTATTCATCGCTGCCCCTGACTGGGTAGCCGCAACCGGTATGCGTATGCTGGGCGCTCCTATCAAGGGCGACGCGCCTGTTACCTCCGGAGAATCCGGCGCAGCTCCATTCGGCGCACTGGCAGCCGTTATGTCCATGGATGAATACGCTGACCTGAGAAAAGACATTGGCCTGGATGAGAATTCCAGAGTACTGCTCTTCTCCACTGAAGGCGACACTGACCCTGACCGTTACAAGAACATTGTATGGAAAGGTCTGGATAAATAACAATCACCTGTATCACACCCAAAACAAATATCAATGTATAATGGAGGAAATGAAGAAATGAATCTGGATTACGCAAAAATCAAAGAAGCAGCAAAGAACTATGAGAAAGACATGACCAAGTTCTTACGCGACATCGTTAAGTTCCCTGGCGAGAGCTGTGACGAGAAGGCACACATTGACCGTATCGCTGAAGAAATGACAAAGCTGGGATTTAACAAGGTGGAAATCGATCCCATGGGCAATGTTCTGGGATACATGGGAACCGGCGAAACCCTCATCGGCTTTGACGCCCACATCGACACAGTTGGCATCGGCAACAAGAACAACTGGAACTTCGATCCTTACGAGGGCTATGAGAATGACACTGAGATTGGCGGCCGCGGCGTGTCTGACCAGTGCGGCGGTATCGTATCTGCTGTATACGGCGCTAAAATCATGAAGGATTTAGGAATGTTAAGCGACAAGTATACGGTTCTGGTAACCGGAACCGTTCAGGAAGAGGACTGCGACGGTCTGTGCTGGCAGTACATCATCAACGAAGACAAGGTTCGTCCTGATTTCGTAGTATCCACAGAGCCTACCGACGGCGGCATCTACCGCGGACAGAGAGGCCGTATGGAAATCCGTGTTGACGTAAAGGGCGTTTCCTGCCATGGTTCCGCTCCTGAACGCGGCGACAACGCTATCTATAAGATGGCTGACATCCTTCAGGATGTACGTGCGCTGAACGAGAATGATGCAGCTGACGACAAGGAAGTTAAGGGCCTTGTGAAGATGTTAGACGAGAAGTACAATCCCGAGTATAAGGAAGCCAACTTCTTAGGCCGCGGCACTGTTACTGTTTCCGAGATTTTCTTCACATCTCCAAGCCGCTGCGCGGTTGCCGACTCCTGTTCCATATCCCTTGACCGCCGCATGACAGCAGGCGAGACCTGGGAGAGCTGCTTAGACGAGATTCGCGCCCTTCCCGCAGTTAAGAAGTACGGCGATGATGTTACCGTATCCATGTATGAGTATTCCCGTCCTTCCTATAAGGGCCTTACATATCCAATCGAGTGCTACTTCCCAACCTGGGTTATCCCGGAGGACCACAAGGTTACCAAGTCCCTGGAAGAAGCTTATAAGAACCTGTTCGGCGACGAGCGCATCGGTGTGGACGCAACAGCAGCGATGAGAAAAGCACGTCCTCTTACCGATAAGTGGACCTTCTCCACCAACGGCGTTTCCATCATGGGACGCAACGGCATTCCTTGTATCGGTTTTGGTCCTGGCGCTGAGGCTCAGGCCCATGCTCCCAATGAGATTACATGGAAGCAGGATCTGGTTACCTGCGCAGCTGTTTACGCTGCTCTGCCCAGTGTTTACTGCAAGTAATTACCTACCTTTGTTTATTGTCCGCAGGGTGTTGTCCCGGCTGCTGTTAAACCGCGGCCTCGGTCCGCTGGCCTCCAGAGCCGTTCTTCTGGCCTGAGGGGCAGCCGGGAAGCATAGGGCATACGCCCTTCACACTGCTCATTCGTTTACCGTTTTCCATGAAGTCCTAAGTGACCTGTTTGTTTCGGCGGTCTATGCTGAAGGCCGCCGGAACGGCTCAGGCCCACTTACATTCATGAAGGAACGGATATCCCTTTTATTTTTGTAACATCCAACAACGATACCCAAATTAAAAATTAATATAATAAAGGAGTCAATCAAATGAAAACATTACAGGATTACATTGATAAGTTAAACAGCCTCAACTTTAAGGAAATGTACGAGAACGATTTCTTCCTGACCTGGGAGAAAACAGACGAGGAACTGGAAGCAGTATGGACCGTTGCTGACGCTCTCCGCTTCATGAGAGAGAACAACATCTCCACAAAGGTATTTGAGAGCGGCCTTGGCATCTCCTTATTCCGTGACAACTCCACCCGTACACGTTTCTCCTTTGCTTCTGCCTGCAACCTGTTAGGTCTGGAAGTTCAGGATTTGGACGAGGGTAAGAGCCAGGTTGCTCACGGCGAGACGGTTCGTGAGACAGCTAACATGATTTCCTTCATGGCTGACGTTATCGGTATCCGCGATGACATGTACATCGGCAAGGGCAACGCTTACATGCACGAAGTTGTTGACGCTGTTACACAGGGCCACAAGGACGGTATCCTTGAGCAGAAACCAACCCTGGTTAACTTACAGTGCGACATCGACCACCCGACACAGTGTATGGCTGATATGCTGCACATCATCCATGAGTTCGGCGGCGTAGAGAACTTAAAGGGCAAGAAGTTAGCCATGACATGGGCTTACTCTCCTTCCTACGGCAAGCCTCTCTCCGTTCCTCAGGGCGTTGTGGGCCTGATGACACGTATGGGTATGGAAGTTGTTCTGGCTCATCCGGAAGGCTACGAAATCATGCCTGAGGTTGAGGAAGTTGCCAGAAAGAACGCTGAAAAGACCGGCGGTTCCTTCCGTGTATCCCATGACATGGCTGACGCGTTCAAGGATGCCGACATCGTATATCCAAAGAGCTGGGCTCCATTTGCAGCTATGGAAAAGAGAACCAACCTGTACGCAGAAGGCGATTCCGAGGGCATCAAGACTCTGGAGAAAGAACTGCTGGCTCAGAACGCAGAGCACAAAGACTGGTGCTGTACTGAGGAACTGATGAAGACCACCAAGGACGGCAAGGCTCTGTACCTGCACTGCTTACCTGCTGACATCAACGATGTAAGCTGCAAGGACGGCGAGGTTGAGGCAACTGTATTTGACCGCTACCGTGATCCTCTGTACAAAGAAGCAAGCTACAAGCCATACGTAATCGCTGCCATGATTATGCTGGCTAAGTTCGCTGACCCGGCTGAGGTTTTAAAGAAGCTGGAAGAAAAAGGAACTCCTAGAGTATTCAAATAAATCATTCATCTTACCATGCAATACAATGTAAGGGCTGCCGGACTGAGTCCTGCAGCCCTTTTTGTCTCAAATTATGCAAAAACTTGGCGGGATACCCTCATATCCTGCCCTATAAAGGGGAAAATCACTATGGAAAACAAGAAAAAACGTATTGTCATCGCCCTTGGCGGCAATGCACTGGGCAATACCCTTCCTGAGCAGATGAAAGCTGTCAAGATTACAGCCAAGGCCATCGTAGACCTTATAGAGGAAGGCTGCGAGGTTATCGTAGCCCACGGAAACGGCCCTCAGGTGGGCATGATCAACAATGCAATGGCCGCGCTGAGCCGCGAGGACGCAAACCAGCCCAACACCCCGCTCTCCGTCTGTGTGGCCATGAGCCAGGCCTATATCGGCTACGACCTGCAGAACGCATTAAGAGAGGAACTCTATAACCGTGAAATGTATGATATTCCGGTTGCAACCATGATTACACAGGTCCGTGTGGATGCAGACGATCCTGCGTTTGAAGCTCCTTCCAAGCCAATCGGCCATTTCATGACAGAAGAACAGGCCAGGATTGCCGAAGATAAGTATGGTTACATCATGAAGGAGGATTCCGGACGGGGTTTCCGCCGCGTGGTGGCATCTCCAAAGCCTGCTGAAATCGTTGAAATCGGCGCTATCCGCTCCCTGGTAGACTCAGGACAGCTGGTAATCGCCTGCGGCGGCGGCGGTATCCCGGTTACCCGCCAGGGAAACCACTTAAAGGGTGCAAGCGCTGTAATCGACAAGGACTTCGCAAGTGAACTGTTAGCTGAGAATCTGAACGCTGATTTCCTGATTATTCTCACTGCAGTTGAAAAGGTTGCTATTAACTTCGGAAAGCCGGAAGAAAAGTGGCTGGATGACCTGGACACAGAAGAAGCAAGACAGTATATCAAAGAGGGACATTTTGCCCCTGGTTCCATGCTTCCCAAAGTTCAGGCTGCTGTTAAATTTGCTGAATCAAAACCAGGACGCACTGCTCTCATTACGCTGTTGGAAAAAGCAAAAGACGGTATCCAGGGCAAAACCGGTACTCATATCCATTTAGCGTAAAGGAGGCAATGAAATATGAATACAGACAATACAGTGAAACAGCGCGCATCCCTGTTTGATTTGGATGGTGTGCCAAAAATGAGCCAGGCAATTCCCCTGGCCCTTCAGCATGTAGTAGCCATGATTGTAGGCTGTGTGACGCCGGCCATTATTATTTCCGGCGCAGCAGGCATTGACACGGCAGACCGGGTTTTGCTGATTCAGGCTTCCCTGGTGGTATCTGCCCTGGCCACCCTGCTTCAGCTCTTCCCCATAGGCAATAAGAACAGTTTCCATCTGGGTGCCGGCCTTCCTGTTATCCTGGGCGTAAGCTTTGCCTACGTCCCCAGTATGCAGGCCATTGCGGAGCAGTCCGGCATCCCGGCCATACTGGGAGCACAGATTGCAGGCGGCGTCTGCGCCATTCTCGTAGGCCTTACCATCAAGAAAATACGAAAGTTCTTCCCGCCTCTGATTGCAGGCACTGTTGTGTTTACCATTGGTCTGTCTCTCTACCCAACTGCCATCAACTACATGGCAGGCGGCGCGGGCCAGCCCACCTACGGTGCATGGCAGAACTGGGTGGTAGCCATCTTCACTCTGGTGGTTGTCACTGTGCTGAACCATTTTGCCAAGGGATTCCTGAAACTGGCATCCATTCTTATGGGTATGATTGCAGGCTATATCTTCTCCATGTTCTTCGGCATGGTAAGCTTTGGAAATGTGGCTGAATCCGGCATGTTCCAGCTTCCTCAGGTCATGCATTTCGGCATCAGCTTTGAGGCGTCTGCCTGCGTGGCCCTGGGACTGCTGTTTGTCATCAACTCCGTGCAGGCCATCGGTGACTTCTCTGCAACCACGGCAGGAGGCCTTGACCGCGAGCCCACCACAAATGAGCTTCACGGCGCTATCCTGGGCTATGGCTTCTCAAACATCATAGGTGCATTCCTGGGATGTCTGCCCACCGCCACCTACAGCCAGAACGTAGGTATCGTGGCTACCACCAAGGTTGTTAACCGCGTGACATTAGGGCTTTCCGCGCTGATTATACTGGTTGCCGGACTGTTTCCCAAATTCTCCGCCCTTCTGACCACCATTCCCTATGCGGTCTTAGGCGGCGCGACTGTATCTGTATTCGCTTCCATTGCCATGACCGGTATGAAACTGGTCATGACGGAAGATATGAACTACCGCAATACCTCCATCGTGGGGCTTGCGGCTGCCCTGGGAATGGGCGTGTCACAGGCATCCGCCTCCCTGTCCGCATTCCCCACATGGGTTACCACAATCTTCGGAAAATCTCCGGTTGTCATCGCTACCCTGGTGGCTATCCTGTTGAATGTCACCCTTCCGAAGGATACCGGAAAAGTTAAAAAGAATTAATCCTATTATTGTAATGGTATAACTAAAAAACGGAATAACTGAAAAACGGACAGTCCCTGAGCATATCATATCGCTCCCGGGCAGTCCGTTTTTCAGTTATGCTTTGGATAAACCATATGGCTTAACAACCTTCAAAAGAACCATCCTGATTATCCGTCAGCAGATGTTCAAAATCCTCCTGG
>ERZ506950.1204-NODE-1204-length-10464-cov-4.040926_pt1 | contig 10464 bp, 7 predicted proteins | sample MGYA00512897_ERZ506950 | MGnify/ENA metagenome assembly ERZ506950
TTTGTATGTACTACGAAATTGGAAGATATAAAGGATTGTAATTTTTATGTAGTAGCAGTACCTACACCTGTTGATGCGGACAATCGTCCCGACTTGAAACCTTTGTGGGGGGCTAGTGAAACGGTAGGCAAGGTGATTTCTAAAGGGGATATTGTGGTGTATGAGTCCACGGTATATCCGGGAGTTACAGAGGAGGAGTGTTTGCCGGTGGTTGAAAAGGTATCAGGCCTGAAATTCAATGTAGATTTCTTTGCGGGGTATTCTCCCGAGCGCATCAATCCGGGCGATAAAGAACATACGGTGGAAAAAATAAAGAAGGTGACTTCCGGTTCCACCCCTGAGATTGCCAATATAGTAGATGATGTATATAATTCTGTGTTGGTAAATGGCACTCATAAAGCACCGACTATCAAAGTTGCAGAGGCTTCGAAGATTATTGAAAATTCGCAACGAGATGTGAATATTGCGTTTATGAACGAGTTGGCAAAGATCTTTAATGCGATGGGTATCGATACGAACGATGTGATAGAGGCCGCTGCTTCCAAATGGAACTTCATTAAGTTGAAGCCGGGATTGGTAGGCGGTCATTGTATTAGCGTGGATCCTTATTATTTGATTCAGAAGGCGCAAGTGTATGGGGTATTGCCACGTGTGATGTCATCGGCACGTCGCTTGAACGATGGTATGGGTGACTATGTGGCCAATCAAGTGATTAAGCTGATGAACAAGAAGGGGGTATTGGTGAAAGATGCCAGGATTCTGTTGTTAGGCATCACGTTCAAAGAAAACTGCCCTGACATCCGAAATACTAAAATTGTGGATATTTACAGCACGTTGCGTGAATATACTTCAAACATTACAGTTTATGATCCTTGGGCGGACAAAGCGCACGTAGAGCATGAATATGGTATCGGAATTTCCAAAGGAGATATGGAAAGTTTGGAAGGGAAGTTTGATGCCGTGATTTTCGGGGTTGCACACAATGAATTCAAGGATTTGGATGCTCGCGCTTTCTTGAAGGCGGAGAATGGAGTAGTGTATGATGTGAAGGGCATTCTACCCAAGAACCAAATAGACGGAAGATTGTAGGAAAAATATGCTTTCCGTAATTTGTCCTATATATAATGAAGTGAAATACATTGATGTATGCATTCAATCTGTTTTGCTTCAGGATTATCCGAAAGAGCAGCTCGAAGTGCTCTTTGTGGATGGCATGAGCCGGGATGGAACCCGTGAAAGGGTGTTGGAATATGCCCGTGAATATCCGTTTATCAAATTGATAGACAACCCCAAAAAGATTGTTCCGGTGGCGATGAACATTGGTATACGGGCATCCAAAGGAGATGTAGTGATGCGCCTGGATGCCCATGCCAGTTATCCGACGAACTATTTTGGGGTTTTGGTGAAGAAACTTTATGAACTGAATGCGGACAATGTGGGGGCTGCTTGCAGGACGGACGTATTGAACAAGACTCCTAAAACACTTGCCATACGCGAGGTACTGAGTAATAGGTTTGGTGTGGGGAATTCCACGTTTCGTTTGGGTGTGGACAAGGTAATGGATGTGGAAACCGTGCCTTTTGGGTGTTGGCGCAGGAAGGTGTTTGAGAAATATGGTTACTATGATGAACGCTTGATACGTAATCAGGACATTGAGCTAAACAAGCGTATTATACATGGTGGTGGTCGCATTTGTATTGTGCCCGAAACTTATTGTACCTATTTGGCTCGTGAGACGTTTAAAGGATTGGCAAGGAATAATTTTTCTAACGGAAAATGGAATGTCTTGACGGTGTATTATACAAGGCAATTGAAATCTTTGTCGGTAAGGCATTTTATTCCGTTGGTGTTTTTGCTGTCTTTACTTCTTCCGTTGTTTGCGGCATTGTTTTATCTTCCGTTCGCTTTTCTTTCATTTCTTTCATTATTATCCTATCTGTTGGTTCTTTTCTGTATCAGTATGTCTATAAATTTGCGTAGTAAAATCAGTATTTCTTACTTGCTTTTATCTTTTGTGGTGCTGCATCTTTCTTATGGGTATGGGTCGTTAGTAGGAATCTATAAATGCATCGGTTATGGGAAGTGAAAATAGACAGAATGGGAAGTTGTGTTTACAATTTAAATTATGCTCCTAAAATCCATTTTTGACCGTACCGCTTCGTTTTTCGGTCTAGTCTTCTTGTTTCCAGTTTTGATTGTAGTTGGTATTCTGATTCGCATCAAGATGCCCGGTGGTCCTATAATCTTTAAGCAGAGAAGGGTCGGACAACACGGGCAATTGTTTACCATGTACAAATTCCGATCTATGACTGTCGGCCATTCGGGAAGCTCCGTATCTGTGAAAGGAGAAAGCCGCATTACTCCTTTGGGAGCCAAATTGCGGAAATATAAACTGGATGAATTGCCGGAATTATGGAATGTATTGATAGGTGACATGAGTCTTGTCGGCCCCCGTCCCGATGTTCCCGGTTATGCTGACAAACTTGAAGGAGAGAATAGGCGGATGCTTCTTTTGAAACCGGGAATTACAGGTCCTGCAAGTTTAAAATACCGGAATGAGGAAGAGATATTGGCAGAACAGGAGAATCCTCAAAAATATAATGATGCGGTATTATTCCCGGATAAAGTACAGATAAATATAGAATATTTGGATAATTGGTCCTTCTGGAATGACATCAAAATCATTATCTACACAGTACTTGGAAAGGATCTGTAAACTTCTTTCTTTCTTTTTTATTCCCCACTATGTGAGGAATCCGAAGTCTGATCATTAAATAATCACATATATATTTATGGATAAAACCATTTATCTCTGCCTTGCCCATATGAGCGAGGAGGGTATTGAACAGAAATATGTAAAAGAAGCCTTCGATACGAACTGGGTGGTTCCTCTCGGTCCTAACGTGAATGCTTTTGAAGAGGATTTGAAACGTTTTGTAGGCGAAGGCAAGGAAGTGGTGGCACTTTCGGCCGGTACGGCGGCAGTACATTTGGCTCTGTTGGCTTGCGGAGTGGGACAGGGTGACGAAGTGATTGTACAAAGCTTCACATTCTGTGCGTCTTCGCATCCGGTCACTTATCTGGGGGCTGTTCCGGTATTTGTGGATTCTGAGAAAGAAACTTGGAACATGTCTCCGGAACTGTTGGAAGAAGCCATCAAAGACCGCATTGCCAAGACTGGCAAAAAGCCAAAAGCTATTGTTCCTGTGGCATTGTATGGCATGCCCTATGACTGTACACGTATCATGGAGATAGCCGATAGGTATGCTATTCCAGTGGTGGAAGATGCTGCCGAAGGTTTTGGCTCCCGTTTTAAGGGACAGGTACTGGGGACGTTCGGCAAGTTCGGGGTGCTGAGCTTTAACGGTAACAAGATGATTACTACCAGTGGCGGTGGTGCGTTGATTTGTAAAGATGCCGAAAGCAAGAATCAAATCATGTGGCATGCCACGCAGGCTCGTGAGGCTTATCCTTATTACCAGCATGAGGCGATAGGGTATAACTATCGCATGAGTAATATATGTGCAGGTATTGGTCGTGGTCAAATGACCGTTGCCGATAAGCATATTGCACATCACCGACATGTGCAGGCTCTCTATAAGGAACTGCTTAAGGATGTGGAGGGGGTATTGCTGCATGAAGCTCCTTCGGCTGATTATGACTCTAATTTCTGGCTTTGTACAATCACTCTGGACTCTTCACTTCGCATCAAAGGGCAGGAAAATGCTTATAAGGATGTTATCAGGACTGCCGTAGGTGGTGCTGCCGGTGTGATTAAAGCTGTAGATTCAGCCGTAACCGATTGCCAGCCCAACGCCAATGTAGAGGCTCTTCGCGTGTTTATGCTTTCGAAGAAGATTGAATGTCGCCCCGTGTGGAAGCCTATGCACAAGCAACCGGTATATGCTGACGCTGTGGCATACGTGAATGGCGTGTCGGAAGAGATTTTTAAGGTTGGTTTCTGCTTGCCAGCAGGTCCGTATGTGACGGAAAATGATGTACGTTATATTGTAGATTGCATCAAGGAGGCGATTATCAATTAATATGAAACAGTTGCTTATAGGTGTTTGGCAGTTCATCAGCTATTTGTTTTGGCCTCAGAAGACGGATAAATCAAGGTATGATGTTGAATAGTTGATTATGATTTTACTATTATTCGTAAAATCAACACTTTATAAATCATTTTCAGAAAACAGCTCCTGCAGGGCTGTTTTCTTTGTTTAGTACCGGAAAATGAAGAACTATGGAAATAAAAGTAGCCGGATTGATAGACTTGTGAAATTTAGTATGATATCTGTTTCATGAAGAGGTTCTTTGTTCTGCATCAATTATCTTATAATTAATACTTTATCACTTTTCTCAGAAAAACTACTCCCAAACGTCTTTTTTCTTTGGCTACATAGTTTTTAATCCTCACCTTTGCATCGTTGATCAACGAAACGTGTGAATAGGAAAACGAATTTAAATCTCTAAAGAAAAAAAGTATGAGTGTAATTTTCAGGACGGTGGAGAGACCGTCGGACCCCAGGGTTGAAAACTCTCCCAAGAAGTATTATCCGCAGTTGGTAACATTGGGGCAAAGCGTGGATTTGGCGTTTATTGCACAGAAGATGCAGGACCGCTCTTCTCTGTCTATCGGTGACATCAAGAGTACGATGCAGAACTTTGTGGAAAAGCTGAAAGAGCAGTTGCTGGAAGGAAAAACGGTTAATATAGCCGGGCTGGGTGTCTTTATACTGGCAGCCAAATCGAAAGGTGAGGGAAAGGCTGATGACGTGACAGCCAAGAGTGTGGAGAGCGTCCGTATCTGTTTTCAGGCGAATAGGGAACTGAAGATATCGAAGGCTGCTACCCGTGCTGGAGAAAGGCTGGATTTGGTGAGTTTGGATGATTATCTTAAGGGGAAGACTTCTACAGATGGCGGCTCCGGTTCGGAAGGAGGAGGCTCTGATTCGGATGGAGACCAAGGCGAGAATCCACTGGGATAACAGTAGCTATGAATTATTAATCAGATAATGGATAATCTTTATGAAGAAAACGTGGAATGTGATTTTGAAACTTATTATTGCCGTAGCGAGTGCTGTGGCAGGTGTGATTGGCGGACAGACAATGATGTTTTAGTCCGATAGGATTTGATAAATAAAAAATGAGAAGAGCTGCTGGCAGGAAATCTGTCGGCAGCTCTTTTTTTAATCCTTGTATGCTTCTTCGTGTACCCCCGCTACTGCCCGTCCGCTGGGGTCGTTCTTTCCTTGGAAAGAGGCGTCCCATGCCAGCGCTTCGGCGGTGGAGCATGCCACACTGGGCACGCTGGGAACGCTCCGGGCCGCGCTTTCACTGGGGAAATGCTCTTCGAAGATGGTACGGTAGTAATACTCTTCCTTGTTTTGCGGGGTATGTATCGGGAAACGTTCGGCTGCACGTGCCATCTGTTCGTCGCTGACGGCGGCGGCAGTGACGGCTTTCAGCGTATCAATCCAACTGTAGCCCACACCGTCGGAGAACTGTTCTTTCTGCCGCCAGGCAACGTTCTGAGGGAGCATGTCGGCAAAGGCTTCGCGGACTACTTTCTTTTCTATCTCCTTGCCGGGGCACATCTTGACTGCCGGATTGATGCGCATGGCAACATCCAGGAATTCTTTGTCGAGGAAGGGGACACGTCCTTCCACTCCCCAGGCTGCAAGGCTTTTGTTGGCACGGAGGCAGTCGTACAGATGCAGTTTGGAGAGCTTGCGCACGGTTTCTTCGTGAAAGGCTTGCGGTGTGGGCGCCTTGTGGAAGTAAAGGTAACCGCCGAACACCTCGTCTGCACCTTCGCCGCTGAGTACCATCTTGATGCCCATGCTTTTGATGACACGTGCCAACAGATACATGGGGGTGGAGGCGCGGACAGTGGTTATGTCGTAAGTCTCAATGAAATAGATGACGTCGCGGACAGCATCGAGGCCTTCCTGAACGGTATAGTTTATCTCGTGATGCACGGTACCGATATGACGGGCCACTTCGCGGGCTTTAATCAAGTCGGGAGCACCCTTCAAGCCGACGGCGAAGGAATGGAGCTGTGGCCACCAGGCATCTGCCTTGTTGTCTGTCTCGATGCGTTTGGCGGCATATTTCTTGGCGATGGCAGAGATGACGGAAGAATCGAGTCCGCCACTGAGCAGGACACCGTAGGGGACGTCGGACATCAACTGGCGCTGTACGGCGGCTTCAAGGGCGTCGTGCACAGCCGTGACTTGTGTGCTGTAGGCTGTCCGGCCTATCGAAGCCGGCGCGGCATTGCGTTCGGCGGCAGGGGTGTAGTTGTCTTTCACAGCGGCATAGTCCATCCAGTCGCGGGTGTACCAGCGGTGCATCTTGCCCTCGCGCCCACGGTAGTAGTGGCCGGGAAGGAAAGGCTCGTACTCGTCGCAGAAACCCTCAAGGGCTTTCAGCTCACTGCCGAAGTAGATGTGTCCGTCTTTGTCGCGTCCTATATAAAGGGGGATTACGCCGATGGGGTCGCGGGCGATGAGGTAATCGTCCGTTTCTTCATCATAGAGGGCGAAGGCGAAGATGCCGTTCAGCTCTTCGAGGAAGCGGATGCCTTTGTCTTTGTAAAGGGCAAGGATGACTTCGCAGTCGGAACCTGTCTGGAAGGCGTATTTTCCGGCATAGCGGGCACGGATGTCGCGATGGTTGTAAATCTCGCCATTGACGGCAAGCACCTGTTTGCGGTCGGGTGAATATAAGGGTTGTCCGCCGGATTCCGGGTCGACAATGGAGAGGCGTTCGTGGGCGAGGATGGCGGAGCCGCCTACGTAGATACCACTCCAGTCCGGTCCGCGATGACGGATTTTCTGCGCCATCCGTAGCGCTTTGTTTCTCAATTCAGGAGTTTGAGACTGTATGTTGAAGATTCCTGCTATTCCACACATGAGAATTAAAAATTAAAGGTTAAAAATTAAAGAAAGGGAAATCATTTCTTGTTTTCTTTTAGAGGTTCGAGGTAACGATCTATTTCTGTTGCCACTCGTCGTCCGTCGGCCAAGGCACGTACTACGAGGCTGGCGCCGTGGGCGGCATCGCCTGCCACGAATACGTTCTCTGCAAACTTCGGTTGCTCGGGCTTGAGGAAACCCATGGCAAGAAGCACCATATCGGCTTCGATGACCTCTTTCTTACCCGTAGATTTCATGGTAGGGCGGTTACCGTCTGTTGCCGGAAGCCACTCCACTTCTTCCACTTCCACACCGCATACCTTGCCATTCTTCCCGATGAACCGGGTAGAGGCGAGGGACCATCGACGGGTACAGCCTTCTTCGTGGCTGCTGGTGGTTTTCAGTACGACGGGCCATTGCGGCCAGGGAGTATCCGGGTTGTGTCCTATGGGTGGTTGGGGCATAATTTCAATCTGGGTTACGCTGACGGCTCCCTGGCGAATGCTGGTGCCTATACAGTCAGACCCGGTATCGCCGCCGCCGATGACGAGTACCCGTTTGCCGCGGGCGTTAACGAGTTGGTCTTTCGGGAAGGTATCTCCATCCAGAATATGGTTCTGCTGTGCCAGCATGTCGAGGGCAAAGTAGATGCCTTTCAGCTCCCTGCCCGGAATGGAGAGGTCGCGGGCGGTGGGCGTACCGGTACAAATGGCGTAGGCATCGAATCCGACGGGCAGTTTCTGCACATCGACATGGACTCCCATCTTGAACAAGATACCTTCGGCCTCGAGGATTTTCATGCGGCGGTCGATGACGGCTTTGTCCAGCTTGAAGTTGGGGATGCCATAGCGCAGCAGTCCTCCCGGCATCGGTTTGCTGTCGAATAGGGTAACCTCGTAACCTTTGGCGTTCAGCCGTACGGCAACGCTCAATCCGGCAGGGCCGGCGCCGATGACGGCTACTTTCTTTCCGTTGCGTTCGGGCTGGAGGGGGGTGATGTAGCCCTCGCGAAAAGCAGCCTCGGCAATGGCGGCTTCGTTCTCGCGGATAGTGACCGGTTCGTTGCACGAGAGTTTCAGTACGCACGACTTCTCGCAAAGGGCAGGGCAGATGCGTCCCGTAAATTCCGGAAAATCATTCGTACTGTTCAGTATTTGATAGGCTTCGCGCCATTTGCCCCGGTAGAGCGCGTCTTGGAATTCCGGGTCTTTATTGCCCAGCGGACATGCCCAGTGGCAGAAGGGTACGCCGCAGTCCATACAGCGCGAGGCCTGGAGCTTGCGGTCGTGGCTGTTCAGTGTCTGTTCCACTTGGCTGAAGTCTGTGATACGTTCGTGTATCGGACGGTAACCCGCCTCTTGGCGGGGGATATTGAGGAATGCTTTTGGATCTCCCATGATGAACAAATTAAAAAGTTAAAGAATTAAAGAATGAAAGGGGAATTTCCTCAGTCTTTCATTCTTTCATTATTAATTCGCGATTCAATAATCGCGTTGCATTTCTGCAATCTTCTGTTGCAATTTCTGCATCTGCTCCTCTTGCAGCACTTTTTTGTATTCGATAGGGACTACCTGGATGAACTGGTCGGCATAGCGTGGCCAGTCATCGAGCATGGTGCGTGCCAGTTTGGAACCGGTGTACAGGTAGTGCTGGCGGATGAGCTCGTGCAGTTCCTTGCGGTAGGAGGCCTCTTCGATGAGGCTCAGTTCTACCATTTCCATGTTGCAGAAATAGTCGAAGTTGCCGTCCCGGTTCCATACGTAGGCCACACCGCCGGACATGCCTGCGGCAAAGTTGCGTCCCGTCTGTCCGAGTACTACCACGCGCCCGCCGGTCATATACTCGCAGCAGTGGTCGCCTACACCCTCCACTACGGCTGTGGCACCGGAGTTGCGGACGGCAAAGCGCTCGCCTGCACGGCCGTTGATGTAAACTTCACCGCTTGTGGCGCCATAAAGCAGGGTGTTGCCTGCAATCGTGTTTTTCTCCGCCTCGAAGTTGCTCCGTACCGGGGGCAGGACGGCGATGCGTCCGCCACTCAGACCTTTGCCCAGATAATCGTTGGCCTCGCCTTCCAACTTGAAGTTGACACCCGGGACAAGGAATGCCCCGAAACTCTGCCCGGCGGAGCCTTTGAACTTCACGTTCAGCGTATGTTCGGGCAGCCCTTTTTCTCCGTATTTTGCGGCAATGACACCAGAGAGCATGGCGCCGCAGGCACGGTCGGTATTGGCGATGGTGTACTCCAGCGAGATTTCCTTCTGGTTCTCTACGGCTTCGGCGGCGGCATGTAGCATCTCTACATCTTTCACATGGTCGATACCATGCTGTTGGTCGGTGACGTGGCGGATGGCGGCTTCATTGTCTACGCGTGCCAGTAGTTTGTCGAAGCTTATCAACTGATGTTTCCTGATTCCGTCATCCGGCTTGCGGACGATAAGGTCTGTACGTCCAATGATGTCGTCCAGGCGTTCCACCCCGATTTCCGCCAGGTATTCGCGTACCTCTTGGGCCAGGAAAGTGAAGAAGTTCACCAGATACTCGCTGCGTCCGCGGAAGCGCTTGCGCAGTTCTTCGTTCTGTGTCGCCACCCCTACGGGGCAGGTGTTCTGGTGACATTTGCGCATCATTACGCAACCCAGTACAATCAGGGCGCTGGTGGCGAAACCGAATTCCTCGGCTCCGAGCATTGCCATCAGTATGATGTCGCGGCCTGTTTTGAGCTGTCCGTCCACTTGCAGCATCACTTGTCCGCGCAGGCCGTTCAGCACCAGTGTCTGCTGCGTTTCGCTCAAACCGAGTTCGGGCGAGATGCCGGCATAGCGGATGGATGATGCAGGAGAGGCTCCCGTACCGCCCTCTGCACCCGAGATGACTATTAAATCGGCCTTTGCCTTTGCCACACCGGCGGCAATGGTGCCCACACCGCTTTCTGCCACCAGCTTCACGCTGATTTTTGCCCGTGGGTTCACGTTCTTCAGGTCGAAGATGAGCTGTGCCAGGTCTTCGATGGAGTAAATGTCGTGGTGGGGCGGGGGGGAAATCAGCGAGATGCCCGGAATGGAGTGGCGTGTCTTGGCAATCACTTCATCCACTTTGAAGCCCGGCAGCTGCCCACCTTCGCCCGGCTTGGCGCCTTGGGCAATCTTTATCTGTATTTCGTCCGCATTCACCAGATATTCTGCGGTGACACCGAAACGTCCTGAGGCCACCTGCTTGATGGCGCTGCGCAGACTGGTGCCGTCTTCGCGCGGCATGAAGCGTGCCCGGTCTTCGCCTCCTTCGCCCGTATTGCTCCGGCCATGCAGCTTGTTCATGGCAATAGCCATGGCTTCGTGGGCTTCGCGGCTGATGGAGCCGTAGGACATGGCGCCGGTGACAAAGCGCTGTACGATGTTCTCTACCGGTTCCACCCGGTCTATGCTGATAGGAGCGCGGCGGAAGTCGAGGAAATCGCGCAGGAAGATGGGAGATTCCTTGCTGTCTACCATGGCAGTGAACTCCTTGAATTTCTTATAGCTTCCCAGGCGTGTGGCAAGTTGCA
>ERZ506950.1205-NODE-1205-length-10459-cov-2.861496_pt1 | contig 10459 bp, 10 predicted proteins | sample MGYA00512897_ERZ506950 | MGnify/ENA metagenome assembly ERZ506950
TTCAACCCTTCTCCCATGGACGATAAAATCAGTTCCTATCCCCTGGAATATGTGGATTATTTCCTGTTGAATGAGATTGAGGCAGGAGATATATGCGGGGAGCAGGGAAGCGGTGAGGAGCTGCTCCAAAAGCTTTCTGACAAATTTCCGGAGTCAAAGATAGTTCTGACACTGGGAGGGGACGGCTCCCTTTACAGGGACGGCCAACGAATCCTGACACAGGGAATCTACAAGGTTCCTGTGGCGGATACAACGGCTGCCGGTGATACATTTACCGGTTTCCTTATTGGCGGGCTGGTGCAGGGGCTGGATGCGGGAGAGGCCCTTGACCTGGCTGCCAAGGCAGCCGCAATTGCGGTTTCACGCCCCGGGGCAGCACCCTCCATACCCTCCAGGGAAGAAGTGGAAGCATTTAAGGGATGATTCAAACAAATAAAAAGTAAATAACAGGAAAAAGATACCTGTATCCGGTAGGAATAGGTATCTTTTTTTGGAAAAAATCAGAATATTTAAACAATTAACACAAATAAAAGGTTAAGGTGTGCGTTAAAATGGAAACAATTGTAATAAAGTGGATTCAAGTATTAATAAACTAAAAAAATATTAAAATAATCAAAAAAGTATTGACAAATTCGGGGGCATTTACTATAATGAAAACAACAAAAGAACAGAGAACAAAAGATTTCAAGGAACTGTAGACAATCAGTTCACAAGTAATAAAATCCAAGCAAAGGAGGTACGGACCGCCAAAGACTTAAATTTTGTTTCATTTATAACTTAAAGAAATTTAATTATAAATGAGACCAGGAAAAACCAATCTGCTAAAGTGAAACGCTCAAACAGATAAGTAATTTTAAGAAGTTGATTTAAAGAAACAAGAATCCAATCGGTTGGTAAAAAATTCAAGAAGTAGCAGGTTTTCATGAGTTAAAGATATATGTGAATGGGTAAGTTCACAGACAGATAATTTAATAAACGAAATACAAGTTATATAGATTGAATGTTTTATGAGCAATTGCAGTTTTTTAAAGATATGAATTAAAGATACAGACTGTTGAGTGAAGCATTTATAAACAAGTGAATGATTGAATTTGTAACACTATCTCAAGAGTATCAGAAAAAATAAATTCGGTTTGGTGATATGACGAGAAAGTATTATTAGAACGAAAGATGATACCGGATAGTAAAGAAAAAGCAATAAAAGAAATGAATCAGACATAAGTGAAGAAATGCAGAAGTAGGAGCGAAGTAACAGAACGTAGAATGGTGTAACAACTTAATATAGAAAAGCCAGAAATAATTAAAAGAATTGTTTCGGAAAAGTGAGGTTTAGTCCAATGGACGAAATAGTTAGAAGACGGATATCGTAATCTGCGAACGTGGTTAGTCAAAGATTCGATATCCGTCTTCTTGTTTTCATGAGATTAAGGAAAGACTTTAGAGAGCAGGTTTGGGGGACAGGGGAAAAGAAAAACGGGGTGGCGCAGCCGGATGAGGCAGGCGCTTTTTTTGTTCTGAAACCCATTCATATGTCCCGAATACCTTAGAGTCCTTCCAAATCAAAGGGCGGAGTATATTCTTCCCTGGCACTGCTTTTTTCCTGCATGAAGCCCTGTGTGAGTCCCAGACGGATGGCAGCATCCACCACCTTGCCGTATTCGTATGATGTGATACGGCGGTTTAGTTCCGGGAATTCCCGGTTTCTGATGTAGGGAGTGTACTGGCTCATAAGGCTAATCATATAGCGGCCGCGGGGCAGACTGCCGCTTATCCATTCCAACAGGGCAATGGAATCACGGCGCTGTCCCGGCAGGACCATGTGGCGGATGATGACGCCTTTTGCCAGCAGTCCGGGAGAGACAGACTGGTAAACAGGAGCGCCGGTCTGGTCAATCATCTGCCGGATGGCGGCAGCAGCCGTCTCAAAATAGTCCGCAGCCCTGGAATATCTCTGGGCCAGACGGTTATCATAGTACTTGAAGTCGGGAAGCCAAATGTCCACGTAATCCTTTAATGCCTTTACTGTCTCCGCACGCTCATAACCGCCGCAGTTATAGACCACAGGTATGGTGAGCTTTAAGCGTACCTGGTCCAGGGCGGAGATAATATGGGGCAGGTACTGGGTGGGTGTCACCAGGTTTATGTTATATGCCCCCTGGTCCTGGAGGCGGAGGAAAACCTGGCCCAGTTCCTCGGCGGTCATCTCCCGGCCGAAGTGCCCGCTGCTGATTTTATGATTCTGGCAGAAGCAGCAGCCCAGGGTACAGCCGGAGAAGAATACAGTGCCGCTTCCGCCGGAGGCCGATGCTCCGCTGATGCAGGGCTCCTCCCAGTGGTGGAGGGCGGCTCTGGCAGCCGTAAGGACGTCGCCGCAGCCGCAAAAGCCTGTGGCGAGGCCGCGGTCGGCTTTGCACATCCTGGGGCAGAGGCTGCAGTTTCTGTACGTGTCAAAGGAAAGGATATCAGGTGTATTCATGTCAGTTAAATCCCCTTATATGGTGTAATCCTGCTGTTCAGGCAGGCGGTGCTGCTCCCTGTATTCTTTTGGGGAAACCCCGTACTCTTTTTTGAAGGCCCGGAAAAAGCTGGTATAGTCCTTGAACCCGTACTGATGGTACACATGGCCGATGGGCTGGTCGGACAGGATGGCATTTTTACTGGCATGCAGGCGCTTTTTAAGGATGTACTGGTGAAGGGAGATGCCCATGTTGTCCTTAAATATATGTGAGATATGGTATTTGCTCACATAGAAAAAGGACGACAGGCTGTCCAGGCTCAGATCCTCCTCCAGATGCCGGTTGATATAGTCGCAGATGTTCAGGTACAGAACATTTTCATAGACAGCTGATTTCTGGTGGAGGCTGTCATAGAGAAGGCGGTTAATGTACACCAGGAAGGAGACAGCCATGAGCTCCGAGACAAGGCGGTGGAAGGAGCGTCCGCCCGCAAGCTCCTCCATCAGGTCGGTAAGCTTTCCCTGAATCTCCTGGGTGGTAATGGTGTCTGTGTGGAACCGGTAGGCCTGGTGGCTCTGGGCATAGTCAAAGCAGTATGTCAGTTCTTCGTCGGTCTGCCGCAGCTTCTTATGGTAATCCTGATTCAGCCAGAATACAAACCTGCGGTAGGGTTTATCATAGGAATGGAACTGGGGATAATGGGGGGTATCAGGCGGAATCAGCAGACAGTCCCCGTATTCCAGCTGATAGCTTTTATCACCGATGTGGTATGTAACATCGCCTTCCAGGAAAAAATAGAACTCGTAGTAGTCATGTTCATGGGCATCTACGGATTTAAGCGCAGTGTCATTGTAATAGAAGAGTTCAAAGTCTCCGGACTGCATGTATTGCCGTGTGTTAAAGTCCATGGACAGCTGTTTTTTCACGGGAGTCCCTCCTCTCGGGAAACATGGTTTGTCATGCTTTTATCCCCATATTAGCATGAAACAACAACATTTGCAATATGGACGGCAAGTATCACTATGGACGGAAAAAGGGTTTCTGTTATAATAAAACCATAGGTTAGGGAACGTAAAACAACACTTATCAGGAGGAGTTTACACATGAAATTATCATTCAGATGGTATGGGGAAGACGACAAGGTAACACTGGAGAATATCCGCCAGATTCCGGGCATGCAGTCCATCGTTACGGCTGTATACGATGTTCCTGTAGGCGAAGTGTGGAGCAGGGAGAGCATTGCAAAGCTTAAGAAGCAGGTAGAGGATGCGGGCCTGGGCTTTGACGTCATTGAGAGCATTCCTGTCCATGAGGATATAAAGCTGGGCAAGGCTTCCAGGGACAAGTACATCGAGAACTACTGTGAGAACATCCGCCGTGTTGCGGAGGCAGGCGTAAAATGTATCTGCTACAATTTCATGCCTGTATTTGACTGGACCAGGACCCAGTTAGACCATGAGCTGGCTGACGGTTCCACCTCCCTGGTGTACTATCAGGAGCAGGTAGATGCAGTGAACCCTCTTAACAGCGACAGCGACCTGACACTTCCGGGATGGGATTCCAGCTACACCAAGGACGGACTTAAGGCTGTAGTGGAGGAATACCACAGTCTGACAGAGGAAAATCTCTGGGATAACTTAAAATATTTTCTGGAGCGCATTATTCCGGTTGCGGCCGAGTGCGACGTGAACATGGCAATCCATGAGGACGACCCATGCTGGAGCATCTTCGGTCTTCCCAGAATCATTACCTGTGAGGAGAATCTGGATAAGTTCTTAAAGCTGGTGGATGACAGGCACAATGGAATCACACTGTGTACCGGTTCCCTGGGCTGCTCCGCTAAGAACGACGTGGTAAGACTGGCCGGCAAATACGCCGCCATGGGAAGAATCCACTTCGCGCATCTGAGAAATGTGGCTGTGCTGGATAACGGCTTTGAGGAAAGAGCACATCTGTCCTGCTGCGGTTCCCTGGATATGTTCGGCATCGTAAAGGCCCTGGTGGAGAATGGCTTTGACGGCTATGTAAGACCTGACCACGGGCGTATGATCTGGGGAGAGACAGGAAGAGCCGGATACGGCCTGTATGACAGAGCTTTAGGCGCTACCTACCTCAATGGCCTGTTCGAGGCTGTGGAGAAAATGAGCAGGTAATGTCCTGACAGCCGGTCTGTACAGCACAAAATCAGACAAAAAACACAATATAAATCAGGAAAGGGCCGGGAAGAACGTTCTCAGGCCCTTTTTGTCCATCAGCCGGTGAGGATGAATGGGAAAAGAATGAAAGTAAAGAGCAGGAAAGGAGGAAGGAAAGGTGGTATTGGGGACGGATTTGACGGGAAAGATGGCGGTGGTGACCGGCGCGGGGGGAATCCTCTGCGGCATGTTTGCCAGGACGCTGGCCAGAGCCGGCGCAGCAGTGGCCCTTCTGGACATTAACCTGGAGGCGGCTGAGGAGACAGCCAGGGACATACGGGAGGCTGGGGGGACGGCTGCTGCCTATGGAGTGGATGTAATGGATAAGGAGATGCTGGAGAGCGTTCATGCCAGGGTGCTGGCCCGGTTGGGACCCTGCGACATCCTGATCAACGGCGCGGGAGGCAATCAGGCCAGGGCCAATACGTCTAAGGAATATTTTGAGATGGGGGATATCGAAGCCGATGTGGCTACGTTCTTTGATATGGAGTATAAGGGCGTACAGGGCGTGCTGGATCTGAATTTTTTAGGAGGGTTTCTGACCTGCCGGGTCTTTGCTAAGGATATGGTGGGACGGGAGGGATGCAATATCATCAACATCTCCTCTGCCAGCGCAGCCAGGCCCCTGACCAGAATACCTGTATACAGCGGGGCCGTGGCCGCGCTCAGCAATTTCACCCAATGGCTGGCCGTGCATTTTGCAAAAGCCGGAATCCGGGTCAACGCCATTGCTCCGGGCTTCTTTGTGACCCGGCAGAATGAGGGCCTTCTCTATGAGGAGGACGGAAAGCCCGCGGCCAGAACCGCCAAGGTGCTGGCCGCCACCCCCATGGGGCGGTTCGGCAGGCCTGAGGAGCTGAACGGGGCTCTCATGTTCCTGCTCAACAATGAGGCAGCCGGTTTCATCACAGGAATCATACTTCCGGTGGACGGCGGGTTTTCGGCATATTCCGGGGTGTGACGGCTGAGACGCTTACTTCCTGCAGAGATATTTTGGCAGTCCGTTTTCCATGATGTGGTCCGGCTGCCCCTGAATCAGGGGAAGGGCATAGTCCAGGAATTCCGGTCCGATGTCGGAGCCTTCCGCCGTGATCCATTCCACGGGAAAGGATTTTTCGCGGTTGCACACATTGCCTACCTCTGTAAGTCCATATTCAAGTTCATATCCGGGCCCTGACAGGCGGGAACAGGTAACCATTTTGCCGGTTTCTCCCTGCAGGGCCTTTTCTGCTGCCCTTCTGCCGGAGCACTCTGCTTCCTCCACATCGGCGGCAGAGGCCAAAAGGCTGCTGCAGCGCTGGTTTACGTTCAGCTCCACAGAGCGGACCTTTACGCGGAAACGGTTGCGGACGTAGCTTTCCAGTATCTTGGCGCAGCCGGTGAGCATCTTGTGGCCGAAGGTGTCAATCTGGGCCTCATTGGTGTATTCGCAGATAAAACGGCCGTTTTTGTCGCGGATGCCTTCGGATACGCAGATTACCACATTGGGCTGGCGGGACAGGGCCTGCTCCACGTCCTTAAAAAACTGTTCCATGGAGAACGGCACTTCCGGCATATAAATGAGAAGAGGATTGTCGCCGGGGAATTTTCTGGCCAGGGCGGCAGCAGCCGTTACCCAGCCTGCATGGCGTCCCATCAGTTCCACGATAGTGACAGCCGGCTGCTGGTACACAGAGGCGTCCAGGGAAATTTCACGGACCGTGGAGGCCACATACTTGGCAGCGCTTCCATATCCGGGGGTATGGTCTGTCACAGGCAGATCGTTGTCTATGGTTTTTGGCACTCCGATGAAGGAGATGGATTCACGGCGGATCCGGGCGCATCGTGAGAGCTTGTCAACCGTGTCCATGGAATCATTTCCGCCGATATAGAAACAGGCTCCTATGTTCATGGATTTGAATTTTTCAAATAAAAGGCTGTAAACCGGCGCATCCAGGTTTTCAGGCAGTTTGAACCGGCATGAGCCCAGATAAGCGGCCGGAGTCTGCTTAAGCAGGCTGAGGTCCTCACGGGTAAGAAGAGACAGGTCCGTGACGTGGCCTGAAAGAAAGCCTTCGATACCGTTTACCATGCCGTATACATGGTCTACCTCTTCCGGCCGGGCCATGCCCTCTGCAATGACTCCATATAAGCTGGCGTTAATGACGGCTGTGGGGCCGCCGGACTGGCCCACCAGGATGTTTTTTTTCATAATCATTCTCCTCGCTGTAATGTTTCATGGTCAAACACGGTCAAGTATATAATAAACAGACACACAACGCAAGCCTTACTGTTGTGAACATGCATAGAAAATCACTGCAATTTTGTAGAATATGCCCATTGAAAAAGATATACGACTGTGTTAATCTGTATACAGATTTAAAAAGTTGTATACAAGTTGCCGAGAAGAAATACAAACTTAAACTCAAACGCAAACGCAATCTAAATCGCAAAGGCAAATGTAAACACAAAAGAAAGTCAGGTTTAAAGGAATCTAAGATTAAAGGAAACTAAATTTAAAGGAAATCAAGTTTAAAGGAGGAAACAAGATAATGGATATTCGCTATTCTGCAAATCAGAGGGATGTAAAGCGTTACACCACCCAGGAGCTGAGGGATGAGTTCCTGATTCAGAACCTGTATGCGGCCAATGAGGTAGTGGCTGTGTATTCACATGTGGATCGTATGGTGACATTGGGATGTATGCCTACCACAGAAACTGTTTCCATAGATAAGGGAATTGACTGCTGGAAGAATTTCGGAACCCACTATTTTCTGGAGCGCCGCGAGATTGGTATTTTCAATATCGGCGGAAGCGGCAGGATTGTGGCTGACGGACAGGAATTCCAGATGGGATATAAGGACTGCCTGTACATCACAAAAGGAACAAAGGAAGTATATTTTTCCAGCGACGATGCGTCTGCACCGGCTAAGTTCTACATGGTAAGCGCACCGGCCCATACTTCCTACACCACCACCTACATCCCCATTGCAAAGGCAGCCAAGAGGCCCTGCGGAGCATCTGAGACAGCCAATAAGCGCGTTATCAACCAGTTTATCCACCCGGATGTACTTAAGACCTGCCAGCTGTCCATGGGCATGACCGTGCTGGAGGAGGGAAGCGTATGGAACACCATGCCGTCCCACACCCATGAGCGCCGCATGGAGGTTTATATGTACTTTGAGGTGCCCGGTGATAACGTGGTATTCCACATGATGGGAGAGCCCACTGAGACCAGACATATTGTGATGAAGAACGAGGAAGCTGTCATCAGTCCTTCCTGGAGCATACACAGCGGCGCGGGCACGTCCAATTATACATTTATCTGGGCCATGGGCGGAGAGAACATGGAGTTTGACGACATGGACACCATGATGCCCAACCAGATGAAATAAGCAAAACAAGGAGGAAAAAGAAATGGCAGATTATTTAAATAACTTTTCACTGGAGGGCAAGGTAGCCCTGATTACAGGTGCATCCTACGGAATCGGCTTTGCCATCGCCAAGGCCATGGCAGGCGCCGGCGCAACCATCGTGTTCAATGATATCAAGCAGGAGCTGGTTGACAAGGGACTGGCTGCTTACAAGGAAGAGGGAATCGAAGCCCACGGCTATGTATGTGACGTGACCAGTGAGGACGCCGTCAATGAGATGGTTGGAAAGATTGAGAAGGAAGTAGGCGTGGTGGACATTCTGGTGAACAATGCCGGCATCATCAAGAGGATTCCCATGTGCGATATGACGGCTGCCGAGTTCAGACAGGTTATTGACGTGGACCTGAACGCGCCGTTCATCGTGTCCAAGGCAGTTATCCCCAGCATGATTAAGAAGGGCCACGGAAAAATTATCAACATCTGCTCCATGATGAGCGAGCTTGGCCGTGAGACCGTATCCGCATACGCCGCAGCCAAGGGCGGACTTAAGATGCTGACCAAAAACATTGCTTCCGAGTACGGCGAGTACAACATCCAGTGCAACGGCATCGGGCCCGGCTACATTGCTACCCCTCAGACCGCTCCGCTGCGTGAGATTCAGCCTGACGGATCCAGGCACCCATTTGACCAGTTTATTGTGAGCAAGACTCCGGCAGGGCGCTGGGGCGAGGCCGAGGACCTGGGCGGACCTGCCGTATTCCTGGCTTCCGACGCATCCAATTTCGTCAATGGACTGGTGCTGTATGTGGACGGAGGAATCCTGGCATACATCGGCAAGCAGCCTAAATAATCCGGCTTGAATTTTCCGGGGGAATCATTTATAATATAGACCAGTTGACAGTCCGGCAGCTTTTGATGCGGCCGGACTGTTTGATAAGAAGAACGTATTTTACGCCTGTGCTGTATGCGGGTATTGATAAGGGGGTCCAGCCATGGGAGAGATGAACTTCAAGAACCGGGGAGAGCTTGTATATGAGACACTTAAGCAGGAAATCCTGGATTTAAGGCTTAAGCCGGGCCAGATGATTAGTGAAAATGATATATGCGAGCGCTTTGGGGTGTCCAGAACACCGGTGCGTGACGCGCTCCGGCTTTTGCAGGAGCAGGGGTTTGCTGAAACCATTCCCTACCGCGGCACCTATGTGACCCTTCTGAGCCTGGATAACATCAAACAGATGATATATATGCGCGTGGCCGTGGAGACCATGGTGCTCAGGGATTTTCTGGAAATCCAGACTCCCATGGTTATTGAGGATATCCGCCACAGCATTGCGCAGCAGAGGGCTGTTATCAGGGAACCGGGATTTGAGCCGGAGCAGTTTTACCGTATGGACGCTCAGATGCACTCCATCTGGTTTGCGGCCGTCAGGCGTCAGAAGCTGTGGGAGATGCTCCAGGCACAGCAGCTCCACTATACCAGGTTCAGGATGCTGGACTTTATCACGGAAACTGATTTCATGCGCATTATCGGTGAGCATGAGGATTTATTCCGTCTGATTGTGGATAAAAATGAAAAAGGGCTGGAGGAAGCCTTGAAGGAACACCTCTATTACAGTATGAAGCGCATGCGCCGTTCCATTGAGGTGGACTATAAGGATTACTTTGAGGAAGAAGATGAAGAAGGGCGGTTTGTCATTTGACAGGCCGCTCTTTTACGTGATGGATATACCGGATGGATACCTACTTTTTCAGATAGATTCTCTCATCCGGATTCTCATCCAGATATTCTTCCAGCTCCTCAGGGGACAGATGGGAGCGCACCTCCTCAAAATAGGCCGCTCCATCCATGGCCATGAACTCCGTCAAACGGCGGACTACCTCTTCATCCTCCAGAAGCTTTTCCATGCCTTCTTTTGTGAAATAATCCATTTGTTTTGTCCTGCCTTTCAGATATGTAAACAACAGCATTTACATTTATATAGCATATTCGTAATTGCGAAGATATTCAAGATGTGAAATCTAACTTATGCTTAATCTATCTAAGAAACCAGCCCTTCGGCGGCTTGAGCGTATACAGGAGATAAAGATGATAGATTATTCACCATTCTGGAAGACACTGGAGCAATCTGAGGAAAATTGGTACACACTTACAAAGAAGCACCGCGTGTCGGACAGTACCCTTCACAGGCTGAAACACAACATGGACATATCCATGAAGACTGTGAACGACCTTTGCAGGATACTGGACTGCGATATTGAGGATATTGCAGTGTATGTGCCTTCCGAAAAGGACCAGCTGCTGTGATGGTCCGCGGCTTATGACCGGCGGCCGCAGAAAAACGCCTGTGTCAGTAAATGGCAGATTGCCTTACTGGCCCCAGGCGTTTTTTGCTGTGGAAAAATACAAAGTTCCGAAATGTTTTTGGCTTGTCTCTTCAAAAATGGTAAAACCTAT
>ERZ506950.1207-NODE-1207-length-10437-cov-4.493450_pt1 | contig 10437 bp, 7 predicted proteins | sample MGYA00512897_ERZ506950 | MGnify/ENA metagenome assembly ERZ506950
CCGCCAGCGGCGGATGAAGCGAGCCGGTTTCGAGGAAGCGGCACGATTGGCACGCCCAACGGGCGCGGGAATCGTAATGCCGCGACGGTGACCGCGGCAAAAAACGGATCAAGATTATTTGCCGCCTGCGGACGGCTTGGGCAGCCGTTAGCTGCTTTGCCGCTTTACGGATGCCGCATCCCCCTTGCGGGGAAAAGTCTGCGACGCTGTTTCGCGCCCCAGGGGCGCGGGGTTAGGGGGGCAGGACTGGTGGATTTTTGAACCGAATGAGTCGGTGCTGTTTGACAACTTTAACGCTTCGCGCCTGCGGGCGCGAAATGTTGGGGGTGCGTTATCTATTTTGAGGATAGCGAAATGATTTTGTCTAAGTTTCCCGATGGGAATTGGAAATAAATTGCGTGCGGCGTGTTCTTGCCAATTCCTGTATTGCTGCGCTTTTCAATGAACGCGCGAAAAAAATTTGAAAGGAAGTATCCAAACATGAAAAAGCTTTTGTCTCTGCTCCTTGCCCTTTCGCTCGTGCTTGCCCTGACTGCCTGCGGCAGCAAGAACGACGGCGCGAACACTGACGGCGATGCCCAGAACGGTGAAAACACCGAGAGCGTTGATCTCATTGTCTTTGCCGCTGCCTCCATGACCGAAACGCTCAATGAGATCGCCGAGATGTACAAGGAAGTTGCCCCCAACGTCAACATCACCTACAACTTTGATTCCTCGGGCAAGCTCCTCACCCAGATCAGCGAGGGTGCGGACTGCGACCTCTTCATCTCCGCCGCACCCCAGCAGATGAACGCCATGGACGGCAGTCTCATTGACGACAAGGACAAGAACCCCGACGGTCTTGACCTCATCGTGACCGACAGCCGCATCGACCTGCTTGAGAACAAGGTCACGCTCGCCGTTCCCGAGGGCAACCCCAAGGGCATTGAGAGCTTCGACCAGCTCGCGCAGCTTCTGAAAGGCGGCGATGTGCTGCTCGCCATCGGCAACAGCGACGTGCCCGTCGGCCAGTACACCCAGAAGATCTTCGCCTACTACGGCCTTGACGAATCGGCCATGACCGACTGCCTCACCTACGGCAACAACGTCAAAGAGGTCACGACGCAGGTGAGCGAGGCCGCCGCCGACTGCGGCATCATCTACGCGACCGACGCCTTCTCCGCTGGCCTCGAGGTCGTCGACAGCGCCACCGCCGAGATGTGCGGCCAGGTCATCTATCCCGCCGCCGTCCTGAAGGGCGAGAAGGAAGAAGCCGCCCAGGCCTTCCTCGACTACCTCCAGACCGCTGACGCCATGGAAGTGTTCAAGAGCGTCGGCTTCAGCAAAATAAAAGCCTAAAAGGCTTTCATTTTAAAGAGCTGCACTACGCTCTGCGCCTTGGCCGCTCACTTCGGTGAGCGGCCTTCGACGCTCGCTGCGTGAGAGGTATTTTTTGCCACGCACATGTCGCGGCAAAAAATTTCAAGATTATTTGCGCCGTGCGCGGCGCAAAGTCTGCGACGCTTTTTGATATCTCTTTCGGAAGAGATATCTCCTTTTGTCCCGTTTCCTGCCGCAGGATGCGGCACGAACTTTCCGCCGCCACTGGCGGAAAACCCGCTTGTCTTGTGGCAAACTTTTTTCGCCGCATTTGCGGCAGCTGGAGATCGCCTGAATCTCCCAAACTCCAGAAAATCGGAGGTCACTTATGGATTGGTACCCCTTATGGAACTCGCTGCGCATTGCGGCGATCTCCACGGTCGTTATTTTCTTTGCCGGCATTTTTGCCGCCTATTATATCGCAAAGCTTCCGCGCCTGGTCAAAGGTGTGCTCGATGTGCTTCTGACGCTGCCGCTCGTGCTGCCGCCCACGGTCGTGGGCTATCTGCTGCTGCGCGTGTTCGGCCCCAAGCGCGTCATCGGCGCGTGGGTGCTCGAAACGTTCGGCGTCAAGATGGTCATGACCTGGTGGTCGGCCATCTTTGCCACGGTGGTCGTCATCTTCCCGCTGATGTACCGCACGGTGCGCGGCGCGTTCGAGTCTTTTGACGAGACGCTGGCCTATTCTGGACAGACGCTGGGCCTGTCGAATACCTACATTTTCTGGCGTATCCGCATGCCGTACTGCCGTCAGGGCGTGCTGGCCGGCACAGTGCTGGCCTTTGCCAGAGCACTTGGCGAATACGGCGCGACGAGCATGATCGCGGGCTACACGCCCGGCAAGACCGCGACGATCTCCACCACGGTCTATCAGCTCTGGCAGACGAACAACGATGTGCTGGCGACGAAGTGGGTCTTGGTCAATATTGCGATCTCCGCCGTCGTGCTGCTGGCGGTCAACATGCTCGAGCGGCGTGACTTCCTCACGGATGCGAGCAAGGCGAGGAGGGCGAGAAGATGAGTTTGTCTGTCGATATTGAAAAAAAGCTTGGCGCGTTTCATCTGCGCTCACAGTTTGAAGCGCCGGACGAGACGATGGCGTTGCTCGGCGCCTCGGGCTGCGGCAAGAGCATGACATTAAAGTGCATCGCAGGCATCGTGACGCCCGACCGCGGGCGCATCGTGCTCGGCGGCCGCGTGCTGTTTGACAGCGAAAAGAAGATCAATCTGCCGCCTCAGCAGCGCAGGGTCGGATATCTTTTCCAGCAGTACGGGCTGTTCCCGAACATGAGCGTGGAGCAGAATATCCTCTGCGGCATCCGCAGCGGCGACAAGGCGGAAAAGCGCCGTGTTCTGGCGGAAAAAATTCGCATGTTCCGCCTTGAGGGCCTTGAGAAAAAGCACCCCGCGCAGCTCTCCGGCGGCCAGCAGCAGCGCGTGGCGCTCGCGCGCATTTTGTGTTCCGAGCCGGAGGCGATTTTGCTCGACGAGCCGTTCTCCGCGCTGGACAGCTACTTAAAGTGGAACCTTGAGATCGAGCTTGCCGACCTGCTTGCGACGTTCAACGGCCCCATCCTCTGGGTCAGCCACGACCGCGATGAGTGTTACCGCAACTGCCGCAGCGTCTGCGTGATGGAAGACGGCCGGACCGGCGAGGTCACGCCGATGGACGAGATGATCCGCCATCCGGGTAGCGTCAGCGCGGCGCGTCTCGCGGGCTGCAAGAACTTCTTCGTCGCCGAGGCGAGAGACGGCAAAGTCTACCTGCCCGAGTGGAACGTGGCGCTGCCGCTTGCTGGCATGGAAAATACCTTTACGACGATTGGCATTCCAGACAATGCCGTCACCATGAGCGAGAACGGCGCCATGAGCTGCACCGTCTGCCGCGTGATCCCCGGCGTGGAGGAGAACATTCTCCTGCTGCGTCCGAAGGGCAGCGCCGAAGGCGCGCCGATGCTGCGTATCACTGTTGGACATGAAAGTGATCTGCAAACGGGGGCAGCCGTCCGCGTTGCACTGGACTACAGCAAACTGTTACTCCTGTGAATTGAAAAAGTGAGAGCAGGGCAATACCCAGCTCTCTTTTTCCGTCAAAAAATAAATACAATTCGTAATATTCTGCCGAAATATAACGAAACACGGCGGTTTTGGGCGTATGCCCAAAACCGCCGTGCCATATTTTCCTTACAGGCGCCCGTAGATGCGGGTCGTCTCGTGGATGGACTTTGCGAGCTTTTTGCTCGCCTCGCCGCTCAGCATGCGCCACTGCCAGTTGCCGCTGCTCGTGCCGGGGGTGTTCATGCGGCAGCCCTTGCCAAGGCCCAGATAGTCCTGCATCTGCGCGACAAACAGGCGGCTCTGGCAGCTCATGCCGCCGCGGATGATGCCGGCGTTGAAGCCCTCCTCGTCATTGAGACCGAGGTACTTCTTCGCGAACGCGATGTCCGCCTTATCCGCCTCCGTGCGCCAGAGGGCGAGGGGCGCGTTGTCGTGCGTGCCGGTGTAGCAAATGCTGTTGAAGTTGCAGCTATGCGGCAGGTAGTCGCTCGGGTCGCGCGAGTCGAACGCAAACTCGAGAACCTTCATGCCGGGAAGACCGGAATCGGAGAGCAGCTGCACGACCTCGGGCGAGGGATAGCCGAGGTCCTCGGCGATGAAATCGAGGTCGCGGAACCAGCCGGTCAGCACGCCGACGAGCGACATGCCGGGGCCCTTGACCCAGCGGCCGTTTTTGGCGGTCGTCTCGCCGTAGGGAATGGCCCAGTAGCTCTCGAAGCCGCGGAAATGGTCGATGCGGATGACGTCGTAGAGCTTCTGCGCGCCGCCGATGCGGCGGATCCACCAGCCGAAGCCGTCCTTCGCCATGGCCTCGTAGTTGTAGAGCGGGTTGCCCCAGAGCTGCCCGTCCTCGCTGAAGCAGTCAGGCGGGACGCCGGAGACCTCGGTGGGCACGTTGTGCTCGTCGAGCTGGAACATTTCGGGTTCTGCCCACACGTCGGCGGAGTCCATCGCCACATAGATGGGCAGGTCGCCGATGATGCGGATGCCGAGCGAGTGGATGTACGCCTTGAGTGCCTCCCACTGGCGGAAGAAGAGAAACTGAATGTAAGTGAAAAGCTCCACATCCTCGCGCAGCTCGGCGCGGTAGCGCTCGATGACCTCGCCGCTTGTGCGGCAGCGGATGTCCTCGTCGTCCCATTCCGTCCAAGACTTCATGCCGAAGTGGCGCTTGAGCGCCATGAAGAGGGCGTAGTTCGGCAGCCAGCGCTCATTTTCCCGCTCAAATGCCGCGACGGCCTCGCGGTCGCGCGTAAAGCCGCGCGTCTTGGCCTTTTCGAGCAGCGTGAAGCGGCTCGCGTAGATTTTGCCGTAGTCGACATAGCGGGGATCGTCGCCCCAGTCGCAGGCGTTGACCTCCGCGCGCGTCAGGAGCTTATCTTTGACGAGCAAGTCCAAGTCGATGAAATACGGGTTACCCGCAAAGGACGAAAAGCTCTGATACGGCGAGTCGCCGTAGCTCGTCGGGCCGAGCGGCAAGAGCTGCCAGTATTTCTGCCCCGCGGCGGCGAGAAAGTCGGCAAAGTTATAGGCGGCCTTGCCCATCGTGCCGATGCCGTGGGGCGAGGGAAGGGACGAGATCGGCATCAGAATGCCGGAGGAACGTTCGATCAATGGAACCACTTCTTTCTGGAAAATGAAGGATGAAAGGCGTTAACCCTTTACCGCGCCTGCGGCCACGCCCTTGATGATGTACTTCTGGCACAGCAGGTAGAACACGATGACAGGGATGATGCTCAGCAGGATCAGCGCCATCGTCGCGCCGAGGTCGACGGTGCCGTAGCTGCCCTTGAGGTACTGGATGTGGATGGGGATGGTCATGTACTTCGTGCGGTCGAGCACGAGATAGGGCAGCAGATAGTCGTTCCACACCCACATGATCTCGAGAATGCCGACAGAGATCATCGTGGGCCGCAGCATCGGCAGCACAACGGAGAAGTACGTGCGCAGCGGGCCGCAGCCGTCGATGGCGGCCGCCTCCTCAATTTCAAGCGGGATGGATTTGACAAAGCCGACGAACATGAAAATCGCAAGCCCCGCGCCAAAGCCGAGGTAGATGATGGGGATCGTCCACGGTGTATTGAGATGCAGCGTATCCGCTGTCTTCGACAATGTGAACATCACCATCTGGAACGGCACGACCATCGAAAAGATGCAGAGATAATAGACCATGCGGCAGAGTTTGCTGTCCACGCGCGCAATGTACCATGCGGCCATCGATGTGCAGAGCAGGATCAGCGCAGTCGAGACGATGGTGATAAATAAGCTGTAGCCGGCGGATTTTAAGAACGGGTAGTTGCCGAACGTCAGACCCTTGATGAAGTTCGCCCAGCCGGCAAAGCTCTCCGCGTTCGGGAGGGCGAACGTGTCGGTCTTGACATAGGTGTTGAGCTTGAAGGAGTTGATGACCACCGTGAGGACCGGCAGCACATAGATGACGCAGATGACGCCGAGCACGATGGAAAGGATCGTCTTGCGGCGAGCCTCGGCGGAAAGAGAGCGCTTGTTCATTACTGCTGCACCTCCTTTTTGCGGTTGGCACTGAGCTGGAGAAGACCGATGGTCGCGACGAGGATGAAGAACAGCACGGCCTTGGCCTGCGCGGTGCCGCGAGAGTTGGCGTTCTGCCCGTAGAACGTGTTGAGAATGTTCAGCGCGAGCATTTCGGTCTCTTTGCTCGCGCTGCCGTCGGACAGGATGGTATAGGGCTGGCCGCCCGTGAGGGCGAGGTTCTGGTCGAAGAGCTTGAAGCCATTCGTAAGAGAGAGGAACGTGCAGATCGTGATGGAGGGCATCACATTCGGGATCGTGACTTTCCAAAGTGTCTGCCAGCGGCTCGCGCCGTCGATCTTCGCGGCCTCGAGCATGTCCTCGGGCACGGCTTGCAGGCCCGCGATGTAAATGATCATCATGTAGCCGATCTGCTGCCAGCACATCAGGATGATGAGACCCCAGAAGCCGAGCTTCGTGTTGAGCAGGATCGACGTGCCGTAGCGCGAGAGGATGCCGTCGAAGATCATCGACCAGATGTAGCCGAGCACGATGCCGCCGATGAGGTTCGGCATGAAGAACACCGTGCGGTACAGGTTGCTGCCCTTGATGCCCTGCGTGAGCGCGTAGGCCACCGCAAAGGCCAGCACATTGATGAGCACGAGCGATATGACGGCAAACAGCGCCGTGAACCAGAACGAATGCACAAAGCTCGCATCCTGGAACGCGCGGCGGTAGTTTTCAAGGCCGACAAAATGCGCGTCGCTTGTGACCTTGAATTTGCAGAAGGAGAGATAGATACCCTTGCAGAACGGATAGACAAAGCCGATGATGAACGCGCAGACCATCGGCCCCATAAAGAGCGGGAACCAGCGGCGGATCGGGCGGCGGATCATCGAGCTGTTGACCGCAGCGTTGCTGTGCTTATGTTTCAATTCGATCAACTCCCAGCCAAAGATAGAATATTTCTTTTGTTTCTGCACGGCGGGCGCTTCATGCGGCGCTCGCCGTGATATGCAGGGAGGGACGGGCGAAATCGCCCGCCCCTCTCATTTGTGCTTTTCAGATGCGCTTGCTTTTTTAAAAGCGGCTTAGCCGTTGGCGGCAGCGTACTGCGTGGCCCAGCCGTCGACAAACGCGGTCTTGACGAGCTCCCAGTTGGCATCGCTCTGGTCGGCGTCGTACTGGTTCATCGCGGAGACGAGCGCAGCGCGGTAAGCATCAACGTTCGGCTGGAAGTTGGTGACCCAGGGCATGATGTAGTTGCCGTTGGTGGTGTAGTCGTTGGCGTCGGCGAGGAAGCCGTTGGTGGATTCGGCAGCCTGCTTATAGGGCATGGCGGCGAATTCATCGACCAGCATACGGGAGGCCTCGGGATCGGTGACCATCCAGTTCATGAATTCGAGCGTGGCCTGAATGTCTTCCTCGGAAGCCTTGGCGTTGACAGCCCAGCAGTTCTCGGTGCCGCAGTTGAGACCCGCGTTCTCTTCGCCCGCAACACCGCAGTAGAACGGGATCATGGACAGGTTGTCAAGACCGTACTGACCGTCGCCGGTACCGGTGAGCTTGGCCCACTCCCAAGAGCCGTTCTGATAGAACACGGCCTGCTCCTTGCCGAACTCGTCCGCCGCGTCAAAGCCGCCGGCAGCGAGATCAGCAGGATTCACGGCGCTGTTGTTGATGTACAGATCCCACAGGTTCTTGTAGTTCTGCATATAGGTACCCTTGATGGAAGACGGGCATTCCTTCCAGGCGTCGGGATCGTCCACGGACTCGTAGTAATACTCGAGGTTCGCGAGGTGGCCGGTGAAGCGCCAGCTGGAATCGTCGCTCATGGAAGAGGAGGTGAAGGCGTCGAAGCCGAGCTCGGAAGCACGAGCGTGGATGTCCTCAGCGACGGCCTTGAGAGTCTCAAAGTTCGTGATGTCGCCAAGCGTGTAGCCGGCCTTTTCGAGCAGGTCTTCGTTGACGATGATGCCGTAGCACTCATAGCAGTAGCCGATGGAGCAGAGCTTGCCGTCGGCGTCATAGAGGTTGTAGGCGTCGGTGTTGAGCTCGTTGGCAACGGCGGTGCCGCTCAGGTCATAGCAGTAGTCGCCCCAGGTGCCGACAGCGGCCTGGTTGCCCACGACGAACAGCGTCGGGGGAGCGGACTTGTCCATCTCGGCGGTCAGGGTCTCGTTGTAGGTGCCGGAAGCGGCGGTCACGACGGTGACGGGCACGCCGGTCTTCTCGGTGTACATGGCGGCGACCTTCTGCAGGGCCTCGTCGGCTTCGGGCTTGAAGTTCAGCCAGTAGACGCGGCCGGAGGCGGTATCGCCGTCGCTGTTGTCAGCGGAGTCATCCTTCTTATCGCCGCAGGCGACGAGAGAAAGCGCCATGACAAGAGCAAGGATCATTGCAAGATACTTTTTCATTTCATCAATACTCCTTTTCAAATTTATTTTCACGCGGTTCCCGCGGGAAAATCAGTGCTTGAGCTGCCGCACGGACGCGCCCTCGCGCAGCGCGGTCGGCAGAGTGACATGGCGATGAACGCCGCGTCCCTCGATGATGTCGAGCAGGATCTCGACGCTCGCCTCTCCCATGGCGGTCATGGGCTGGCAGAGGGTGGTGAGCATGGGATGAATGTATTCCGAGACGCTGATGCCGTCGATGGCGATGACGGAGCAGTCCTCGGGGATGGAGCGGCCGCTTTCGCGCAGGGCGCGCATCGCGCCAATGGCCATGTCGTCCGCAATGGCGAACACGGCGGTAAAATCGGCGGGGGAGCGCAGACGCTTTTGCATGGCGGCATAGGCGTTGGCAATGGTGAAGTCTTCGGCACAGATCAGGTCCTCCGGATGCTCCGTGAGACCAAAATCGCGCAGCGCGCGCTGATAGCCAAGGTAACGGAGCTGGGAGATCGAACTGTCGTCGGGGTCGGCGGTCAGCACGGCGATGCGGCGGTGACCGTTTTTGTAAAGCTCGCTGACCGCGCGGTAGGCCTCCTGCTCGTCGGCGATGGAGACGGAGGAGTACGACTCCGGCGGAAGCGTACCGTAGGAGTTGGTGTAGGAGCAGCAGACATAGGGCACGCCGAGAAGCGAAACCTCTTCGGGCGAATAATCGCTGCGCCCGCCGAGGAAGATAATGCCGCGCAGGCGCTTTTCCTTTTCCATCACCGCACCGCACTGAATCTCGTCGTCGCCCGATGGGATCTGGCGCATGACCATCGTGTAGCCCGAGGCGTCGAGCTTCTGCTCGATGGCGTGGATAATGTCGGTGTAGAAAGGGTTCTGCACACCGCGCACCACAAGGCCGACCGCGTCAGAACGAATTTTGACGAGGTCGCGCGCGCTGTTGTTCGGCACATACCGGTGCGCCTCGATGACGGCGCGGACCCGTCTGCGGGAATCCTCACTCACGTCCGGACGGTCGTTGAGCACGCGGGAGACGGTGCTGACGCTCACGTCTGCGAGCTTTGCAATATCCTTGATGGTCATGCCGACGCGCCCCCTGCGATGATTCCGGAAACCTTACCGGTAACGTTTCCAATCCTTGCTTACAGCATAGTCCCCACAGCGGGCAAAGTCAAATGAAACTTGCCGTTTGTGGTAAAAATGGGGAAAACACACAAGAAATGTGCACCGATCATTGACAAAACAGCCAAAGGATCAGAGAATAGCTCTCTTAACGTTCAGCTTATAACGTGCCTGTACCACTTTATGAGCGGCTTATAGCAAAATGCGGGCCAAAATCGGCGTTTCTGTGCAGAAACGAAAAAATTCCCCGTTTTCCGCCGCTATGCGGCAGAAAACGGGGAACGATCTGTGGCTAAAAAAGCCTTACTTGAGCAGCAGCTCCGCGATCTGGATGGTGTTGGTGGCAGCGCCCTTGCGGACCTGGTCGCCGCAGCACCAGAGGTTCAGGCCGCGCTCGTCGGTCAGGTCCTCACGAATGCGGCCGACATAGACGATGTCCTGATCGGACGTGTCGAGCGGCATGGGGTAGACCTTGTTCTTGAGGTCGTCGACGAGCTTGCAGCCCGGGGCGTTTGCGATGAGCTCCTTGGCACGCTCGACGCTGATCTTCTCCTTCGTGCGCAGCACGACGGATACGCTGTGGCTGCGGATAACGGGCACGCGCGCGCAGGTGCAGCTGACCTTCATCTCGGGCAGGTGGAGGATCTTGCGGCCCTCGTTCTGCATCTTCATCTCCTCGCTGGTGTAGCCCTCAAAGGCCTCGCCGCCGATCTGGGGGATGATGTTGTACGCGATCTGATACTGGAAGACCTTGGGCTCAAGGTGTTTGCCCTCGGAAAGGGCCTTGACCTCATTGTTGAGTTCGTCGATGCCGCCCTTGCCCGCGCCGCTGACGGCCTGGTAGGAAGAGGCGATGATCGTCTCGATGGGGCTCTCCTTGGCGAGGGCGTTAATGGCCACGAGGGTCACGATGGTGGTGCAGTTGGGGTTCGAGATGATGCCCTTGTGCCACTTCACGTCCTCGGGGTTGATCTCGGGGATGACAAGGGGGACGTTGGGGTCGAGG
>ERZ506950.1216-NODE-1216-length-10346-cov-14.173938_pt1 | contig 10346 bp, 11 predicted proteins | sample MGYA00512897_ERZ506950 | MGnify/ENA metagenome assembly ERZ506950
GAAAGTTAAGCCTTGAAACATAGCGTGAAATATCATATAATCACGTATATGTAGTTACCGTCCATTTCCAGGGGAATTGGGGATACTGAATATATAGATAAGAGAAAAGGAGAATATCAGTCATGGATCTGATTACCGTAAGAGAACTTTACAAACATCCGGAGGAATATCTGGACAAGGAGATAAATGTGGGGGGCTGGGTCCGCAGTCTCCGTGATTCCAAAGCATTCGGCTTCATCGTTGTCAGCGATGGTAGCTTTTTTGAAACATTGCAGATTGTCTACCACGATACCCTTCCCAACTTCGCGGAAGTTTCTAAATTAAGTGTGGGAACAGCCATTCTTGTCAGGGGAACCCTGGTAAGTACTCCCCAGGCCAAGCAGCCATTTGAAATTCAGGCCGCCGAGGTCACTGTGGAGGGAACCTCCTCACCGGATTATCCTCTTCAGAAGAAGCGTCACTCCCTGGAGTTCCTGCGCACCATCTCCCATCTGCGTCCCAGGACCAATACCTTTCAGGCTGTATTCCGTGTGCGCTCCTTAATTGCGTACGCCATTCACCAGTATTTCCAGGATAGGGATTTTGTCTATGTCCACACGCCCCTGATTACAGGCAGTGACTGTGAGGGAGCCGGAGAAATGTTCCAGGTAACCACCATGGACTTAAACAATATCCCAAAGACGGAGGAGGGCAAGGTGGATTTCAGCCAGGACTTCTTCGGCAAGGCCACCAACCTGACGGTAAGCGGACAGCTGAATGCTGAGACCTATGCCATGGCTTTCCGCAACGTATATACCTTCGGCCCCACCTTCCGCGCCGAGAATTCCAACACACCGCGCCATGCGGCCGAGTTCTGGATGATCGAGCCGGAGATCGCCTTCGCGGACCTGGCGGATGAGATGGACCTCTCCGAGGCAATGGTGAAAAGCGTCATCGCCTATGTTCTGGAGACCTGCCCGGACGAGATGGCTTTCTTCAACCAGTTTTTCGACAAAACGCTGCTGGAGCGCCTGAACGCTCTGGTAAACAGCGATTTTGCCCGCGTTTCTTACACGGAGGCCGTGGAGATCCTGAGCAAGCACAACGATTCGTTCCAGTATAAGGTGGAGTGGGGCACGGACCTGCAGACCGAACACGAACGCTTCCTCACCGAGCAGATCTATAAAAAGCCCGTATTTGTGACGGATTACCCCAAGGAGATCAAGTCTTTCTATATGCGTGTGAACGGCGACGGAAAGACCGTGGCTGCGGCGGATATGCTGGTGCCCGGCGTGGGTGAGCTGTGCGGCGGCAGCCAGCGTGAGGAGCGGCTGGACGTGCTGACGGCGCGTATGGATGAGCTGGGCCTTTCCCGCGCGGATTATGAGTGGTATCTGGAGCTGCGGCGCTTCGGTACTGTGGAGCACGCGGGCTTCGGCCTGGGCTTCGAGCGCCTGATCATGTATCTGACGGGCATCCCCAACATCCGCGACGTACTGCCGTTCCCGCGTACGGCCGGCGGCTTCTGAGTATTTGAAAAGGAAAGCGGCGCCCCGTACCAACAGGTGCGGGGCGCCGTGTGTTTATGCTGCTTCGTCGCAGTTGCGCGTATAATCGTCGAAATGCCGCTCGTACGGGGGCTCTTCCCAAGCGGGTACATAGAAATCCTCTTCCTCAAACACGCCTTTCGGCGCAAGCGCTGCCATTTTAACCATACCAAAGGCACTCCTTTCAAACATCGTGGTTTCTTTCGGTGTCTTTAGTATAGGATATTATATGTCCCATAATCAGGACTTTTAACGCTTATTCGTACTGCGCGAGCATCTCCCGGCAGAAGGCGGTGTATTCCCGCACCACGGCAGGCGGCCCAAGCAGCTTTGCGTCCGTGCCGAAGCCGGCCACCCAGCCCATGAACTGGGGGCTGACGACGGCCTGCACATGCACCCGGAAAAAGCTGCCGCCGTCGGGCAGCAGTGTGACCTCCTTGCCGAAGCGGTCCAGCACCACGCCGGCCAGCCGCGCGGCGAACCGCAGCTCCACGTCCTGCTGCGCACCGCCGAACATCCCGAACATCTGTTTGGCGTACTGCGCCATGTCGAAGCCGTCGAATGTCGCCTTGCCCAGCCTGGACTCTTCCAGAACGGACAGATTCGCCATTTTGTCCACGCGGTAATGGCGGATGCCCGGCGGCGACGCTGTGTGGTCGTAGGCCACAAGATAATAGTTCTCATCGTCCCACACCAGCGCGTAAGGCGAGCGCTCGTAGAGCTGGCCGTCCCGGCGGTAGCGCACGGTTTTTTCCATAGTCCATTCAAAATAACGGAACGCAATCTGCCTGTCCTGTGAAATGGCCGTATGGATGGTGTCGATGCTGTAATAAATACTCTCGTTCATGCTTTTTACGCGGCCCACCGCGTACACCTGCCGCTGCAGGCTCTGGGCCTCCCAGCGGGAGGCGAGGCCCTCCAGCTTGCGGATAAGCTCACGGCTTTTTTTGACGGAGAGGAATTTGGAGGACTGTACCGCGTCTACCAGCAGCTTCAGCTCCGGCAGCTCGAACTCCCGGTGGGCAAGCTGGTAGCCACCCGCTCGGCCGCGGGTGGCGATGATATCCATGCCGTAATCCTCCAGCGCACGGAGATCATCGTAGATGCTTTTGCGCTCGGCGTGCACGCCCAGTTCCTCCAGCCGGGACAGGATGTCGCTCATAGAAAGCGCGTGGTCTTCGTCCGTTTCCCGGCGCAGCAGGTCGGCCAGGTACAGCAGCTTCAGTTTTTGTCCTTCGCTTTTCGGCATCCTGCACATCCTTTACAATGCTTTTTTGTGGAAAAAATTGAAAATTTTTTCAATCTGTTTTATACTGGTATCATAGCATGTCCCATGCGGGATGGCAAGGAACCGCCGTCCGTGCGCGGGCGGGAAAAAGAGGGGGAGCGTTGCCTTGATCACCGATATGTCCCAGGGGAGACCCGCCGCCATCCTGTGGCGGTTCACCATCCCCATGCTGCTGAGCGCGGTGTTCCAGCAGCTGTATAATGTGGCCGACAGCGTGGTGGCGGGCCGGTTTGTGGGCGAAGATGCGCTGGCTGCCGTGGGCGCGTCGTTTCCCATCACAATGATCTTCATGGCCGTGGCGCTGGGCAGCAACACGGGCTGCTCGGTCATCATCAGCCAGTTGTTCGGCGCGAAGGAGACGGCCCGCATGAAAACTGCGGTGTCCACCTCGGTTATTGCCATTCTGGCACTTTCGGCGCTGCTTACGGCCGGCGGCTTTCTGTTCTGCGAGCCGCTGATGCGCCTGCTGGGCACGCCGGAAAATGTGTTTGCGGATTCCCAGCTCTATTTGAATGTCTATATCGGCGGGCTGACGTTTTTGTTTTTGTACAATATTTGCACGGGCGTGTTCACGGCGCTGGGCGATTCCCGCACGCCGCTGTATTTCCTCATCGCTTCGAGCCTTGCGAACATCGTTATGGACGTGGTGTTCGTGGTGTGTTTTCACATGGGCGTTGGCGGCGTGGCCTGGGCCACGTTTTTGTGCCAGGGCGTGGCCTCCGTTCTGGCAGCATGGACGCTGTTCCGGCGGCTGCGGGGCGTGCCCGCGCCGGAGCGGCATCCGCTGTTTTCCTGGCGGATGCTGGGGCGCATTGCGCGCATCGCCGTCCCCAGTATTTTACAGCAGAGCTTTATCTCCGTGGGCAACCTGTTCATCCAGAGCCTTGTCAACAGCTTTGGCTCCGCTGTGGTGGCCGGTTATTCCGCGGCGGTGAAGCTGAACACCTTTGCGCTGACGGGCTTCACAACGCTGGGCAACGGCCTCTCCAGCTTCACGGCCCAGAATATCGGCGCGGGCCGTCCCGAACGTGTGAAGCAGGGGTTCCGCGCAGGCGCGGGCATGACGCTGTGCGTGGCCGTGCCGTTCATTGCGGCGTTCGTGTTCGCGGGGCCGCAGATGGTACGCCTGTTTTTGAGCGCTCCCAGCGCCGACGCGCTGGCACAGGGCACGCTGTTCCTGAACATCGTGGCGCCGTTCTATGTGCTCATTTCGCTGAAGCTGGCGGCGGACGGCGTGCTGCGCGGCGCGGGCTGCATGGGCCAGTTCATGACGGCTACGTTTACGGATCTGATCCTCCGTGTGATCCTGGCGTTCCTGCTTGCGCCGCGCTTCGGCGCCGCGGGCATCTGGATGTCCTGGCCGCTGGGGTGGGCAGTGGCGGCTGCGCTGTCGCTGGGTTTTTACTTTACAGGAGGCTGGCGCAAGCGCGTGGGCAGCATCGACAAATAGAAAAAACAAAGGGCGCGGCCATCGGCCGCGCCCTTTGCAGAAGGCCCGCTGTGCTCTGAATGGATTTATGGGAAGATAAAGCTTTTACCGCCCCGCCGCCCGTGCACCCGGCGCTGCCGCAGGGAGCACGTCAGCGGTAGATGCAATCTTCTATATGCGGGAGCAGGGTATAGATGGAATTCCCAATGAGCGCTTCAAAATATTCCTTATACTGATACGTTTTATTCCACCGGTCGATGGAAAACGGGTATATTCCATAGCGCCTTGTTGTGTCGATGAATCTTTTTTCCAAGATGCAAAAACCACTGGCGTCGGCAAGTGCATCGCAGAGAATGATCAGTTTGTCATAATCGTCATAGTCGAGGCCGTTCAGGAAATCCCGGATGAAGGCGTACTGCGCTGCGCTGATATCCTTCTTTCCGATGTCGGCTTCAATATCCTTGACGGGGAAGGAATGCGTCAGGCATATCCTTGCGACCTCGTCCCATCCCCGCGCGGCGGCGTAATCGTATCCGTCGATGATGTGCCTGACAGCGGCCACTCCGGTTCTTCGGCCTATGTCGTGCAGCAGCCCGCAGACAAATGCCTTATCGCTGTCCATTTTATCGCAGCGCCCGGCAATCAGCTCTGCCGCATGCGCCACATTTCTGGAATGTTGCCCCCAGGGACCGGGATTCAGTTCCTCGGCCTTTGCCAGTTCCTGGAGTGCGGTTTTTCGGTCCGGAAACATATCGGCTCCTCCTTTTGCACAAATGCATTTACAGCCCCGGCAGAGCCATGGGCGCTGCTTGGCGTATTTCAGACGTCGTTATTCCGCGCGCTCTTCGTTCAGCAGCCGGGCGGGTACGGTGATATCCCGCCGGGGCACCTTTTCCCAGGAAAAGCATGCGGCCAGCGACCGGAGCGGCACCGGTTCCGGCGCGGGCTGCTGTCCGGCCAGAAAGGCTAGCCAGCCCGTCAGCTCCGCGGGCGTGAAGCGGGCGCGCAGCGCACCCATGTCCAGGCTTTTTTCCCGCTTGGAGAGCCGGACGCCCTCCGCGTTCACCAGCAGCGGCAAATGGTAGTATTCCGGCGTGGGCAGGCCCAGCAGCCGCTGCAAAAAAATCTGGCGCGGCGTGCTGGAGAGCAGGTCCTGCCCACGCACCACCTGCGTCACGCCCATGCGCGCGTCGTCCACCGCCACGGCCAGCTGGTAAGCATAGATACCGTCCGAGCGCCGCAGGATGAAATCGCCGCATTCCCGGGCGAGGTTCTGCGAAAAATGTCCAAGATGTCCGTCTGTGAAAGAAACGGACTCTTCCGGCACGGCAATGCGCAGAGCGGGCGCGCGCCGCCTGCGCAGAGCGTCCGCCTCGGCGGGAGAAAGCCGCGCGCACCGTCCGCCGTACAGTACGGCGCCGTCGGAAAGGTGCGGCGCGCTGGCGGCGTGCAGATCGGCCCGGGAACAGAAGCACGGGTAAACGCGGGCATGTTCTTTCAACATCTGCAGGGCCTGTGCGTACAGTTCGCTGCATTCACTTTGAAAATAGGGGCCGTCCGGCCCGCCTCTCCGGCCGCCTTCGTCCCAATCCAGCCCCAGCCAGGCCAGGTCCTCCTCCAGAAGGCGCGCGTGCTCCGGCTTGCAGCGTCGGACGTCCAGATCTTCGATCCGCAGTAGGAAGCGTCCGCCCCGGCTGCGGGCGGAAAGCCAGGCCAGCACAGCGCAGAACACATTGCCAAGATGCATCCGGCCCGAGGGGCTGGGCGCGAAGCGCCCGCACACGTCAGTCCGTTCCCGCATGGCTGTTCTCCGTCCTCTGGACGCCGCGCGCGTTTCCTTCCTCCGTGCCGGGCGTGTACTGCGCCGAAAAGGCGCGCAGGTATACCGCGGCCGAGCGGGACATCTCCCGTGAAAAAACGCTGTTGTATTTGCGCGCGCAGAATGCCTGCATCCGCGCGGCATAGTCCACGTCCGCGCGGCCTTCGGCGGCCTCGCGCGCGCGGTACATGGCCTCGTGTTCCTCCGGCGTCATGCGGCGGTAACGGTTTTCCCGTACGATATACCGTGCGTCGAAGCGGGCGGGCTTGCGTCGCTCCCGCTGCTGCTGCGTGGGCCGGCCCAGCACCAGCATGGCAGCGGGCACGGCGTAGGGCGGCAGAGCCAGTGCGCTGCGCACATCCTCGCAGTTTTCCAGAATATCCCCGATGTAGCAGCTGCCAAGGCCGAAGCTTTCGGCGGCCACCACCGTGTTTTGTGCGGCGATGGCCGCGTCCGCCGCGGCCAGCAGCAGGTCGCCCTCCCGCGGCGGACGGGGTGCGCAGCCCGCCGCGGCAAAGCCGTCGTACCAGCGCTGGCAGTCCGCCACGAACACCAGCACCACGGGTGCGTCCGCGATGAAGGGCTGGTGGTCGCACAGGTCGGCCAGGCGTGCCTTCAGCGCGGCGTCGGTGATGTCGAGGATGGTGTACAGCATCTGGTTGCCAGCCGTGGGGGCCTGCATGGCCGCCTGGAACAGCGCGTTTTTAACAGCCTGCGGCACAGGCTCCTCTGTGAACACGCGGACGGATTTGCGCGCGCAAAGCGCATCCAGTGTGGGATTGCGTTCAAATTCCATTCAAAGCACCTCCGGCGCGGGACGGCACAGGGCTGCCGCGTCGCGCAGTGATCGTTCCGTTTCGGCGGCGCCCAGCGCGCTCAGCGGCACAGGCGGCACGGGCACGGCAGGAAGCGGCTGCAACGTGAGCTGATAATAGGAAAGACCCAGCCACCGGCCGTCCTTGTAGCCCGCGTGGGGCAGGCGCGCGGCTTCGGCAAAGCCCATCCGCTCGTGGAAGGCGGCGCTGGCCGGGTTGGGGTGTGTGATGAGCGCAAAGCAGTTGACGTAGCCCTGCCTGCGCAGCAGAGCCAGCAATGCGGTGTACAGCGCGGTGGCGGCGTGCCTCCGGTGTGCGGCGGCAGACAGGTATACTGTGACCTCGGCGTCCCAGTCGTAGCCCCGGCGTGCGGCGAAGCGACCGGCGTAGGCATAGCCCAGTACCGCGCCGTCCTCCTCCGCAAGCAGCCAGGGAAAGCCCGTGTCCAGATGCTCCCGCAGCCGTCCGGAAAATTCCGCCAAAGACGGCGCCTCGTATTCCCAGCTGGCGGTGGAATGCTCCACATAAGGCGCGTAGACCGCCAGCATGCCGCCCGCGTCCTCCGGGCGCGCCATGCGCAGTGTGATGCCAGGCATCGTATCCCTCCCGTCCCGGCCGTGGCCGGGGTCATGCCGCCGGGCGGCAGAGCCGCGGCGGTTCAAGAAATATTATACGGCAAAGCCCCCGCCTGCGCAATGCGCAGGCGGGGGCTTTGTAAAACAGACCGGCTGCCTCACCGGAAAGGCCCGCCGGAGCCGGAAAACCGAACAGGCCCTTGCGGCGAATTGAAAAAGAAAGGCTTTAAATAAAATCCTGCGAACGCAGGTCTCCACCCGGAAGACACAGACGAAAGTGTGGTCAGTGAGTGTCCTGCAGGGCGGCCACGCCCTCCTCACCGGTGCGCACCTTCACAACATTTTCCACATTGTAGACAAAGATTTTACCGTCACCGATGTGTCCGGTATACAGCACCCGCTTCGTGACGTCGATGACGCTGCGCACGGGCACCCTGCTCACGACGACCTCCACTTTCACCTTGGGCAGCAGTGTCACGTCCATGGGCACGCCGCGGTAGAATTCGCTCTGTCCCTTCTGCACGCCGCAGCCCAGCACCTGCGTCACGGTCAGGCCCGTCACACCGATAGAGGAAAGCGCCTCTTTCAGTGCATCAAAGCGGCTCTGCCGCAGCAGGATGACCACTTTGCTGATACGCGGCCCGGATGCGGGAGCGGCGGTGACGGTGGTGGTTTCCACCACAGGAACCGCTTCGTCGGCGCTTTTTGCCGGGACAGCGCCCTCAACAGTCTCCTGCACTTCAGGGCTTACCATGCCCAGCGACATGGGCGCAAAGTCCGCGTAGGCCGAGATGAGCCCGTGCTCGTGGATGTCCAGTGTAAAAGAGCAGAAAGAATGAGAACGTGAGACGAACGGACCTGCAAAAAGCTGTTTTTTCCTGCAAATCGCATCACAAAGCCATTTTTCGGGTGCTTTTGAGGCGGAAAGCGATGAGAACAGGCGCATTTCGACGCTTGGGTTAAAATGAGAAAACCGACCGATTTTCGGCCGGTTTTTGTGCTTTTTGGGAGTGCTTTGCGGCGGGGCTGAAAGGGCCTTGCAACGGCTTTGCAAAACGAGGTTTGCCGCGCGGTTCGCGATTTTAAGAAACAGGCCGAAAACGGCGGCGCAAAGCCATTTTTTACACTTTGCAATGCTTTTAAAATCCACTTTGCAATACAATAAAGCAAGCCGCTCCGGAGATGGGATTCTTCCCTCTTTGGAGCGGCTTATTTTTTATTTTAATGCGCAAAATGTTGCGCATTAAATAAACCATTGCGCAATAAGGAAACATGCGGGTTTACAGGTGTTTCTTCAATATACAAAATTAGTGTAAATTGCGCATTAAAATATGGATACTAGAACCATTCGGGGTCTAAAATTCCTATCACTTTTCCGTTCACACGCATGTCCTCTTTCATGGGGATCGGCTTGTATTTTTTGTTAAGGGAAAGGAGCACGCCATCGCCCAGCTTTTTGATGTATCCCAGCCCATCCATCGTCACAACAACGATGTCCCCCGGCTCTGCCGGCTCAAAGTTCACCAGGGCAATATCGCCATCGTGGAACTTTGGCTCCATACTGTCGCCGGAGACCGGAACGGCGAAGGCTGTGCGGCGAATCAACTCGTTGTCCTGCACCAGATATTCTGTAAATGATTCAGGCCCCAAGTATACTCCCAATCCAGCGGCTGAGGACTGTTCCGAAATCTTCAGCGGAGTCATGTTGGAAAAATCAATTGTATTATCATCTGACTTGTCAAGCACTTTAGCATCCGGTGCGCGCTGCGGAAACTTAATGACGCTTTTTTGTTTTTTCTCTAAATAGTCCAATGTGGATTTTATGAGTTCTTTCCCGTCATCGTCTAACTTTCTGTATTTTTTTACAATTGTCTCCATCTCATCAAGGGATACCGCTTCGGTATAAACATTATGCATCTCATCCTGAAAAAGAAAATTTGCATCAACACCTAAAACATCTAACAGAGAATATAATACTGGTTCTTTTGGATGGCTTACGTTGTTCTCGTAGTTCGCAATAGCCGAACTTGTAACCCCTAATTTGTCGGCTAAATCCTTTTGAGTAAATCCTCGCATTTCTCTTGCTTCTCGGATTCTCTTTCCTATGCCCATAGCATTTCACCTCGCACTAGCTCTACTATAGTTTAAAATTCCCAGCGGGTCAAGAAAAAAAGTCAAGAAACTTGATAAAAGCTCTTGCTTTATAAAGTATCTTGATGTATTATAATAATAACTTCAAGTTTCTTGATGTTTAAAGAGGTGATGATATGTCGATTATTGCAGAGAATACCCGCCGAATCATCAAGGAGAGAGGATTAAAAATAGGTGCTGTGGGAAAACAGGCGGGGTATCAGGGAAAGACTTTTTACAATCTTCTCTCGGGTTCAAAGGTTATCACAGATAAGGATATTCAAGCGATAGCTCAGACTTTAAAAGTTACACCAAACGAGCTTTTTGGAATTGACTACATCTCAAAAGGAGCCTAACGCATGAACTTCCACTACGAACTAAGGAAAAGCAGCTGCCGACGGCCGCTGAAAATCTTGACCCAATGGACCTTGCGCGTCCTGGAAGTTCGTCGGCACGAACTGGTGATCGGCCGCAGCCCAACGTGGGCACCATGCCACATCCGGTACTACCCCGCCGTGGGCCGCATCTACATCCACGGCCCGGCGGGGCAGTATATCGGCTGGACGGACGCACTGGCCGCCGCGATCGAGCTGCTTGCCTACGCCGATACAAGCCAAGTATTGCCCGGAAACGGGCTTTTAAACGGAAAGGAGCCACTGCAATGAAAAAGTACCAACTGACCGGCCAACCCATCTATGTTGGCGAGACCTACAACCACAACGGGGACCTGTACCGGGTGGAAAGTTTTGACGAAGGGTACACCG
>ERZ506950.1218-NODE-1218-length-10329-cov-4.631302_pt1 | contig 10329 bp, 9 predicted proteins | sample MGYA00512897_ERZ506950 | MGnify/ENA metagenome assembly ERZ506950
CTCAGCTGGTTAGAGCGCCTGCTTCACACGCAGGAGGTCACTGGTTCGAGTCCAGCAGTCTCCCCCAAAACCTCACTTCTTCGGAAGTGAGGTTTTTCTTGTTTTCGGCAAAAGGAAAGACCTCCTGCCTTCCTATCGGAAACGAAGGGACGCAGGAGGTCTTGTGATGGCGAAGAAAATCGAAGTGCCCGTCAAAGGGGCGCATTTTCACGCAAGCAGCTGAAAGCACATCACGGCAATGCCCAGCACCACGAGCACCACGCCCGTGGCGCGGTTGAGGGTCTTGGGCTGCGCACGGTTGGCAAAGACTGCGGCGATACGCGCCCAGAGGAGCGTGAAAACGACGCACAGCGCCCATGTGAGCGTATCCGGCAATCCCCCGATGGCAAAGTGGGAAACGGCGCCGGTCAGGGCGGTGAAGGTCATGATGAAAACGCTCGTGCCGACGGCTGTTTTCAGCTCGTAGCCCATGACGCTCGTGAGGATGAGCAGCATCATCATGCCGCCGCCCGCGCCGATGAAGCCGCAGATCATGCCGATCATCGCGCCGCAGACGAGCGACTGCACCGCGCGCTTTTTCGCGTCCACCTGCGCCATCGTTTCCTTCGTGGTCATCACGGGGCGCAGGATGAATTTGACGCCCAGCAGGAACGTCATGAAGACGGAGAAGCCGCCCATCGTCGCCGAGGGGACGAGGCTTGCCGCGTAGCTGCCGATGACGTTGAAGAGCAGCACGCTCGCCATCATGATGAGGCCGTTTTTGATGTCGAGATTCTTGTTTTTGTGGTAGGTGTAGGCCGAGACGGCGCTCGCGAGCACATCGGACGAGAGCGCGATGCCCACGGCCATGTAGGGCTCAACGCCCAGAAAGGTGATCAGCATGGGGCTGATGACTGCGGCGGCGCTCATCCCGGCAAAGCCGGTGCCGAGCCCCGCGCCCATGCCCGCAAAAAATGTGACCAGAACGGTTGTCAGGATACTCATGGTTCGTTTGCTTCCAGAATTGCATCAAGATTGCTTTCGATCTCCGCGAGCGCCGCGGCGAAGGCTTCCCGCCGCGCTTCGTCCATGCCTGCAAAGAGGCTCTCGGAAAAATCCTTCTGGAGCTGCCGCCCGCGCGCGAGGATGGGCGCTGCCTTTTCGGTGCAGAGAAGTTCCGTCTTCCGCCGGTCGCCCGCCACCGCGCAGCGCGTGAGATAACCCTCCTGCACGAGCTTTTCCACATTGACTGACACGAGATTTGCCTTGAGGCGGCGGATCTCCACGATCTCGCTGGCCGTTTTATAGTCCGGGTTGTTCCCCAGGAACATCAGGATGTCGAAGGCCGTCTGCGGCAGGCCCAGCTCCTTGCAGAGCGGCTTGCACACTTCGCTGTAGGCCAGAGCGATCTTTCGGAAGATCGATATGCTTCGGTTCATGCCCTTCCTTCTTTCTTTTTTGAACTGTTCATTTTTGAAGTATTATGGTCTGCGATATCCCCTATGTCAACAGGCGGGACGGAAAAATTTTCGCTCCTTTTCCACAGGAACTGATCGCCCTGTGGAAGCTGCGGAACAAAAAATACGCTGCGGATTGCTCCGCAGCGTATTTTTTGTGTGGCCGCTTACTTGGCGGCGCGGTAGAGGAAGGAAACGATCTGCGCACGCAGGCAGTTGCTGTTCGGGGAGAAGGTGGTGTCGCTCGTGCCGGTGGTCACGCCCGCGTTGACGGCCCACTGCACGGCGGGGGCGTAGAAGGCGCTCGCGCTCACATCGGCAAAGGCGTTCGTGCCCTCAGCCGCCGGTGCGCCGGCCGCTCTCCACTGGAAGGTGACAGCCTGTGCGCGCGTGACGGAAGCATCCGGGGAGAAGGTCGTGCTGCTCGTGCCGGTGGTCACGTTGTTTTCCACCGCCCACGCAACGGCCTTTTCGTAATACGCGCCGCTCTTCACGTCGGTGAAGGACGTGGCCGTGGACTTCGGCTCGGGGCTGCCGTTGGCTCTCCACAGGAAGGTGACCATCTGGCCGCGCGTGCAGCTCACGTTCGGCGCAAAGGTCATGGCGGTCGCGCCGGAGGTGATGTTCTTCGCAACGGCCCAGACAACGGCGTCGGCATAGTAGGCGTCGTCGGCGACATCGGTAAAGGGAAGCGACGCGGAGCCGTCATAGTTCTTGTCGCTCAGGACAGAGGAGAAGAGGAAGTTGCTGATGAAGGCATACTCGTCTCTCTGGTGGACCTTGTTGGTCAGGGAGTTTGCAAAGAGGACAACGTTCATGCCGTTTTCCTTGTAGGCAAAGCCCTGCACGCCGCCGTTTAGGTAGGCCTTGAAGCCCGCGGCGCGCTCGGCAGTGTTCGTGGGGATGAAGCCCTCGGTGGGCGTCTTGGTCTTATCGCTCTTGACGAGGACCGTCGCGGAGGCGGGGACCTTGGAGAAGAAGCCGAGGCCGTAGGCATAGAGGATATCGTCGCCGTCAGCAATGTAGCTCGCGTTCACAAGGGTCTTGTTGGGATAGACAACGGGGGTCAGGCAGTCCATCGCGCCGTCCAGCTCGGTGTATTCCACGCCGGCGATGAGGTCAGAGGCGGAGGACGCCGCGGAGTAACTGTAGCCGATGTATGGCAGGCCGTTTTTCACGGCGGTCTTTGCGGCAGCGTCGAGCTTCGTCGCACCTGCGGCGGCGTCCGCCTTGGTCACGTCGGAGGTCGTGGTGAAGCCCATGAGGTTCATCGCGGCGGTATCATAGTTCCAGCCGGCGCTCTGGCTGATCTGCGGCGTGTAGACAAATCCCTTCTCGCTTTCAGCGGGCGTGCCGGGGACGTAGACGGTCGGGGACTTGGTGATGATCTTCGCCTTCACGCTCGTCTTGTCGACGCCCGCGGCAGAGAGCAGATACTTGCCCGCGACGGTCTGATAGTCGGCGTAGGAGCAGATGAAATCGCCCATGTGGTCGCCGCTCGTGACCATGCCGACGGTCTTGCCGGCCTTGAGAAGTTCGTTGACGGCGGCGGTGGAGTCTTCGGAAGCATTGGAGAGGATGACGTCTTTGTTCTTGTCACCTGTGAAGTAGGAGGTCAGCGCCTTGGTGTAAGCGAGCGCGTCGTCGTGATCCATCGCGTCGCCGCAGACGGCGGAGATGCTCTTGTAGGCGGCGGGCTCGGCCACGGTGACCATGTCGAAGCCGCGCGTTTCATTGAAGGAGGTGATGCCCTCGGAGTAGAGGATCGTCCAGCCGTTGATGAGCGTGCCGTCATACAGCGCGCCGTTGGCGACAGAGCGCTTGGCCTGATACATCGAGACGATCATCGTACCGGCGGGGTAGGTAACGCCGTCATAGGTGAATTCCTTTTCAGTCACGTTGACCTTGACGTCGTTTCTCGTGAGCCACTCCATCATGTCGGCCGCGGCCTGGAGGTTTTTCTGGTTCTTGCCGTCGAGCGGGATGATGTAGCACTCGGGATAGAAGTTGCCGTTCTGGCCCGTGCCGTTGTACTCGGGACGGAAGACGTTCATCTCCGCGCCCTCGACGTCGTTCTGGTCGCACAGCCACTGGCCGACCAGCTCAAAGGCATCGGAGTTAAAGTTCTTCACGCCGCGCTGGAAGATGGTGACCTGGGATTCGAGATAGGAAAGCTTCTCCGCAGCAACATAAGCGGCGTTGCCGAGGATACCGTACTGCGCCGCCTGCGCGGTATCGTCGTTGTAGGCGGGCAGCTCAACGGTGTAGGCAACGGTGCCCTGGAGCATGGCGAACTGGGGGGTGTAGCTCGTGGACATATCGTCCCACGGGTCTTCCCAGTAGGTCTCGGTGCCGCTGCCGGTGTAGCTCAGGTAATCGCGCTGAGGGATCACATAGCTGTTGTACCCGTCGTTGTTGGCGACCGCCGCGATGCCCAGCGCCTCGCCGCCGGTGATGAGGTGGTTGGCGAGCAGGTCATACTCGAAGTTCGGCTCGTGCGGGGGATCGCAGGGCTCGCACTGGAAGGCCTGCACGCGGCCGTGGAACTCGGCAAGCGACATGGGGTTGAACGTGCCGATGAGCTGCTGCATGTTGGCCGTCTCGCTCGTGGTCTGGAAGGAGTTGTCGCGGTTGAGGTCATAGCCATTGGTGGAATGTCTCGTCAGGTAAGTACGTCCGTCGACATTCTCCTCGGGGACGAGGATGAAGAACACGTCGGACAAAAGCTCGTCCTTGACGTTCACGCTCTTATTTTCGACGGTGTAATACTCTTCAAGGTCGACCTTACCGGACTTGCCGTTGTTGTCGGCCGTCAGGTAGCCCAAATAACTGGCCTTGTCCTTGACGAGGTCGGGGATAGCGACGCTGCCCTCCGCTCCGACAGGGCCCATCTCGGCCTTGAGCTCTTTTTCGCCCGCGGCGGTGAAGCCCGTGAGCGTCTTGTAGTCGATGGTCTTTTCGCTCGTGATCATCTTGGCGAAGTCGAGCACGCCGTCGGTGGCGGCGACCTCGTTGGAGTGGATGTTGGAATACATCACGGGCACGCGGATCTCGTCGAGCGCGCCGGACTTGATCTGGGCGAGCACGGCATCGGGATCGGTCTCGGCCTGCTCGGTCAGAGCGAGCCACTTGCTCACGCTCGCCTTGGAGTCGGCCACGATGAGATAGGGCATATCACGGCCCGCGGTGGACTGGCCCATGGAGAATTCTTCCACGTAGAGACCGTTTTTCGTGCCGTTTGCCACGATCGTATCGAGCTCCTTGTAGATCTCCCACATGGTGTTGAAGTTTTCATACGGCGCAACTTTGACGCTCACGGAGCCGAGATCCTTGCCGCTGTTTTTGGCGACGAGATCAAAGTAGCCGCACAGGTCGATGTAGTAGCCGCCGTTCACATGGGGCACGCTGTAGTCGACGCTGGTCACGCCGGTTCTGCGGTTGGTGGAGTAGAAGTAGTTATTCACGTGGAAGCTCACGTCGAGGACGGTCTTGCCGTTTTTCTCGCTTGCGGAGAGCTTGATGTCCGTGAACTGGTGCTCGTCGCCCTCGGTCAGCCAGTCATTCAGAGAGCCGCCCGCGTAAGCGTAGGGGAACAGCTCCTCGTTGACGTAGGGGCGGGAATCGTCGCGCTCGAGCGAGAGCGAAACGGTACCGGCGCTGACGGCCGCGGCGAGCGCATCCTTCGTCATGCCGGACACGGGGATGGAGAGGGACACGTCCTTGCCGTTTTCATCGGTGACAAGGGTGATGGTCGCGTCGACCGGGAATTTCGTTCCCAGCAGCGCATCGTCCTTGGGGTTCATGTCCTGGTAGCTGACGGCAAACGCGGACGTGACCGCGAGCGAGAGCGTCATTACCAGGGCCATCAGCAGCGCGAGCGCTTTGCTGACAGAGTTTGGATAATGTTTCATGGTTTTCATCCTCCAGAGTGGTCTTATGCCGCCACACACAGCGGCGGAAAGTTGATGGGTTTAGTGTAACTCAATAAAAATACATAGTCAAGAGAATATTCATACCTAATCCTGCCAAATTTCAGCATTGAATCTGTATTTTTGTTCATCATTTTTCACAAAGCAGTGCGTCAAGCTCCCGTCTTTCAGCTCCTTTTGTGAATGTATTCGCAAATTTATACAGAACCGTGCTGCATAGGATATTCTTCTTCGTCGCGATTGCAAATGACGGCGGGGCGCATTATAATAAGAGGCAATCATCATTCAAACGCAGGAGGAACCGAATATGCGGCTGCAAAGCGCAATCTTTACACTGGGCGATACCCTCTTCACCCCCGACGGCGCGGCGCGCGAGGGACTCGACAAGGCGCTTTCACTTTTTAAGATGGAGGGCGTGTGGCTCGGCGCGGTGACGGCGCTCAGCGCGGAGGACGCGCAAAAAGCGCTCGAAAAGGCGGGGCTTAACTCGTATTTCCGCTTCGTGCTGACAGAATCCGTCGCGCTCTGCAAGGTGGACAGCGGCACGATGTTCGAGCGCGCGATGAAGCGCCTGCACTCGCAAAAGGACGATACGATCGTCTTTTCCGGCTCGCTTGCGGCGATCCAAAACGCGAAGGACGCGGGTTTTCGCACCGTGGCGGTGCAGGGAAGTGCGGGCGCGGCGGACTGGTCGACGATGCAGCAACTCGCCACGCAGAGCCTTGCGCAGTACAGCGAATTGCTGTCAGATTCTGTGTGAATTTTGGAAAAACGACAGGATTCGACGTTTTTTTAGTTGCAGTCTTTCTCAACTGCGATATCGTAAGAATATAACTATCAGAACGGAAGGTTCGCGCCATGTCGGATTTCTACTCGGCTATCATCTTCCTTTCGGTCTTTATTATGATTATCATGGACATGCTCGTGAGCGGCAATGATCTGATGGAGCATGACAAAAAGCAGATGGTTTACACGATCTCCGTACTGGTGATCGCATGCATGGTATCGGAATGATTCGGCGTTTGGATGGACGGAGCCGACCCGTCGCTGCGGACGCTGCACACCCTCGTTAAGACCATCGAGTTATCCACAGCGCCGATCATCACTGTGCTTTGCAGCGACCTGATGACGCCGCTCAAGCATAATATACCCTCATCGGCGTCCACGCGGGGCTCGAGGTGCTGTCGGCTTTCTTCGGCTTCATCTTCTCGGTCGACGCACAAAACGTTTATCATCACGAAACGTTTTACTGGGTCTACGTGCTGGCCTATGCCAGCGGCGTTCTGCTGTTCATTGGTCAGCTGCTGAGCGAGAGTTCGCACCATTATGGCCTGTATCGGGCGCTCGTTATCGTCCTGCCGGTTTTTTCTTCTGTGGGCTGTTCCTCCAGTACGGTGCCGGAGTGCGCATCATGTGGGCGTGCTCAGCGGTCGATGTTCTGATGGTTTACATCCTGTATTCCGAGCTCACGCAGAAAATCGACACGCTGACCCATCTTCTGAACCGCCGCAGCTATGAGAGCCGTCTCGCCTCGTTGCGCGGGCACGCAGTCATCTACTATTTCGACGTGGACGAGTTCAAGTCCGTCAACGACACCTTTGGCCATAGCGTGGGCGACGCGGTGCTTGCCGAGGTCGGCTACTGCTACCGCATCGGCGGCGACGAATTCTGCGTCATCGCGCAAATCTCCGACACGGCGGCGGAAAAGTATCTTTCGGAATTCCTGCGCGAGCTGACGGCACGGCGAGTGAAAAACGAGCGCCTGCCGCACGTGTCGGTCGGCTATGCGTGCTTCAATCCGGCGCTCGGCAGCGTAGAGGATGCGATCAAACGCGCCGACCGGATGATGTACCACTACAAGCGCAAGCGCAAAAGCGAAGCGCTCACAAATGATGATACCGTAAAAAGCTGACGATCTTTTGACCGTCAGCTTTTTGTATCTGCTTTTATTTCGCCTCAATCTCCGCGTCTTCCTGCGGCTGGAGCTTGCTGCCAAAATACGCGAGCACCGCGCCGAGAATGGCGCACGCGACGCCCCAGACCATCTCCGCTGTCGAGGCAAAGCCCGTCGGAATGATAATGATCGTGGAGGCAAGCACGATGCCGATGACGGCGTGACAGGCGATGGAGTAGTGCGTGTCGAAAAGCCTGCTCACAATGCGGGCAAAGAGCGCCATCACGCCGACCATGCCAAGCCCCCATGGGACGAGCACGGTGAAATCAAGCTGCGCGATGCCGTCGATCAGCGGCGTGAGAAGGCCGACCGCCATCAGGATGGACGACGACGTCATCCCCGGGATGATGAAGCTGAAGCCCCACAGCACGCCGCAGAAGAGAAAGCCCCAGAAGTTTGCGGGCATCTCGGCAAATGAACTGAACTTGACGGCCATCAGCGCGCCGAACAGGGCGAGGAAGCTGACGATCAGCGAGATGTACGAGCCGTTGCCGCGCCCCTGCGTACCCGCCTCGTGCCAGAGGTCGGGCAGCGTGCCGAGGATGAGCCCGATGAAGAGGCACGTGGCGACGGTTTCCGACTGGTGAAACAGCGCAAGGATCACGCTGCCGCCGCCCAAAAAGCCGATCGCCCAGCCGATGCCGACGGCGAGCAGCATCCGCCAGTAGCGTTGAAGCGCGCGCCTGGGGTGCGTGAGCAGCTCCATCGCGGGGCGGTAGATGCCGAATACGACTGCGAGCACGCCGCCGGAGATGCCCGGCAAAATCGCGCCCGCGCCGATGATGATACCCTGCACAATGCGCATGATACCGTTTTTGATGCGGGAATTTTTCATATTGCTGCCTTTTTATGTGCTGCGCCCACCGGAAAAGCGGCGGAACGCGACGCGGTTTAATAGCCCTTTCTGCGGTCGACGAGGTGATGCATCGGGCGGCCCGCGGCGTAATTTTCCAGATTTTCGCAGAAGAGCTGCACGTTGCGCTCGCAGGTGTAGCCGAGCGTCATGTTGCCCGCGACGTGCGGCGTGAGCAGGAGGTTCTTGGCCTTGCGCAGCGGATGATCCGCAGGCAGCGGCTCGGGCACGACGACATCGAGCGCCGCACCGGCGAGGTGCCCGGAATCCAGCGCTTTGATCAGCGCGTCCTGATCGATGGCCGTGCCGCGGCCAACGTTGATGACGTAAGCGCCTTTCGGGAGCAGCGCCATGCGGTCTGCGTTCAGGATGTTCACCGTGTCGCTCACCGAGGGAAGAGACATGAAGAGAAGATCAGTCTCGGGCAGGAGCTGATCGAGCTCCGTGACGGGATGAACGGCGTCAAAGTCCGCGTTCGCGCGGCCGCTGCGGCTGACGCCGGTCAGGCTCGCGGGATGGAACGCGCGCACGCGGCGGGCAAATTCCGTGCCGATGTCGCCCGTGCCGAGGCACGTGACGCGCGCGCCGTGGAGCGAGTGGATGCCGCCCGGGAGCACGCGCCAGCCGCCCTCACGGATGATCTCGGTGTATTCCATCTGGCGGCGCAGCAGCATCAGCGAGACCATGACGGAATGCTCGGCGATCGTCGTGCCGTAAGCGCCCGAGGCGTTCGTCAGCAGGCAGTCGGGATTCTGATACAGGTCGTCGCGGCAGAAGCGGTCCACGCCCGCCCAGCAGCTCGCGTACCACTTGAGATTGCGTGCGCCCGCGATAACGCGCTGGGACGGATGGCCGTAGAGGATCGTGCAGTCGTCCACATTGCCCTCCGCCGCCTTGGACGAGGGGAAGAAGACGATGTCGTAGCCGCAGCGTGCGGCGGTGTCGCGCAGCGTCTTTTCGTATGCCGGAGTCAGGAAGTCGATGATGACGCCGATTTTTTCATTCATGGTTCAATTCCTCCAAAATCATTTCTGCGACGCGCAGGCCGTCGGCCGCGGCACTCATGATGCCGCCGGCGTAGCCCGCGCCCTCGCCGCAGGGATAGAGCCCGCGCAGGGCGGATTGAAAACTCAAGTTGTCGCGCACGATGCGCACAGGCGACGAAGAGCGCGTCTCCACCGCCGTCAAAACGGCGTCGGGCGCATCGAAGCCCCTTAATTTCCGCCCCAGCATCGGAAGGCCCTCTTCGAGCGCCTCGCACACAAAGGGCGGGAGACAGCCGTGCAGGTCGCACCAGCGGACGGAGGGAAGATAGGTCGGCACGACCTTTCCCGCGCCCGTTGACGGGCGATGCTTGAGAAAATCTTCGACCCGCTGGGCGGGGGCGGCGTAATTTCCACCGCCAAGGCGATAGGCCGCGTCCTCCAGCTCGCGCTGGAACTGGACGCCCGCGAGGGTATCGCCGGACGGGAAATCCTCCGGCGTAACGGAGACCAAAAGTCCGCCGTTGATGTTCTCGCCGTCGCGCGCAAATTCGCTCATGCCGTTTGTCACGACGCGCTTTTCCTCCGACGCGGCGGCGACGACCTCGCCGCCGGGGCAGACGCAGAACGAGAACACGCCGCGCCCCTTTTCCGTGTGGCAGGAGAGCTTGTACGACGTGGGTGGGAGGCCGCAGCGGCCCGCCGCCTCCTTATATTGCGCTAAGTCCATGTCGCGCTGGCGGTGCTCGATGCGCACGCCGACGGCAAAGGGCTTGGGCTCCATCGGCACGCCGCGCTTTTGCAGCATTTCGAACGTATCGCGCGCGCTGTGGCCGGGCGCGAGCACGACGTGCTTTGTGGGCAGCGTGTACTCCCCCTCGGGGGCGCTCACGCGCAGCGCCGTGACGCTGCCGCTGTTCTGCTCGATATCCACAACCTTGTGGGAAAACCGAACTTCGCCGCCGCGGTCGATGATCTCGCGGCGGAGATTTTGCAGCACCACATATAATTTGTCGGTGCCGACATGAGGCTTGGCGTCGACTAAAATATCCTCGCTCGCGCCGAAGCGGACGAACTCCTCTAAAATATAGCCGTGGCGCAGGTCCTTTGTGCCGGTGTTGAGCTTGCCGTCGGAAAATGCGCCCGCGCCGCCTTCGCCAAATTGCACGTTCGC
>ERZ506950.1228-NODE-1228-length-10243-cov-2.905968_pt1 | contig 10243 bp, 8 predicted proteins | sample MGYA00512897_ERZ506950 | MGnify/ENA metagenome assembly ERZ506950
TGCCGGGCGGGTCAGGGACTTTCACCCGTTAGAACGTGCGCCCGCCGGGCGCACCTTAAAAAAGACCGGATGTCCGGTCTTTTCATGGTAAATCATTCTGAGGGCCGTACCCGAGGCGTCTCAGCATCAATTCTATTCCCTGCTTTTCATTATTCCTCAATCCTTATTCCCTGCTTCCCATCCCGCATTTCGCCTTTATACCGGTTGTCATTATACATCAGATGGAAATACATAGCCTGCTGCGCCTCCACGGGTTTCCTGTCCCGGATGGCCTCAAATATCCTGCGATGGGATTTAAGGGTCTGCTCATACTCTGTTTCCTGAACAGCGCCGGCAAATACACGGACGCCGTCTGTGATTACCGGCACCAGGTTAGTCATGACCAGATTATGGGAACAATTTGCAATCTGGGCATGAAACTGCGAATCCTTGTCCGAATAGTCTTCCCTGCGCATCATCTGCTCCTCCAGGCCCAGAAGGATGTTCTCCAGCTCGCGGATGTCCTCCTCTGCAGCGTTCTGGGCTGCCAGAGCCGCAATGGGAGGTTCCAGCATAACACGCACCTGAATCAGATCCTCTGTCAGTTTTCTCCGGTCCTCTATCATGGCAAACCCCAGGGGGTCATCGGATACACCGTTTTTATCTGAAATAAAGGTACCTGAACCCTGGCGTATGGTAACGATATTTCTGGACATAAGGATTCTAAGGGCTTCCCGCACCGTGTTGCGGCCAACCCCCAGAAGTTCCACCAGCTCGGCTTCCGTGGGAAGCTTATCTCCTGCCGTATAGCCATCCTTTTGTATCATCTCCAAAAGCTTCTGGGACACAATCTCCCCTAAGGTCTGTTTTTCCATATCTCCTCCTGCCTGACGCATTACACCTTCACAATCTTATATCCCGCTGCCTTGGAAAGACGGTTCATGATGGCCTGTCCCAGGTGGTCTTTCGGGAAGCTCTCCGAAAATATGTAGTCCACTCCCAAATCATCAAACTCCCTGAGCAGAGCGTAAAGATTATGAGCCACGGATGCCTGGCTTTTTCTTGCGCCTATACTTCGTACCTCGCCGTCTGTATAGCAGTCCCTGGACTCGTCCGTACAGATAACTCCCACCTTATAGCCGGCCTCAATCTTCTCCCTGGAGAGCTCCCGCACCTTGCGAATCATGGCCTGGAGCTGTGTCTCATCCAATCCGGTTTCCGGATCCGCCCCTGTGTTTCGGTCTGCTCCGTTTTTCTGCTCTGCTCCGGTTTTCTGCTCCGCTCCGGTTTTCTGCCCTGCTCCGTTTTTCTGCTCTGCTCCGGTCACCTGCTCTGCTCCGGTCACCTGCTCCGCTCCGGTCACCTGCTCCGCTCCGCTCTCCCGGTCTGCTCCAGTCCCCGGCTCCACCAGTGTAAGGTCCGCCTTGGGGGCATAGTGCTTATACTTCATTCCCGGCGCCTTTGGCCTGACATCCGCAGATAGAGGGCCCAGGATAGCCGGGTCCACGCTTACCTCCCCCAGCACCTCCTCAAGCATTTCCATGGTGATGGCTCCCGGCCTCAGAACAGCCGGCACTGCGGATGAAACATCCACTATGGTGGACTCCACTCCGATTCCCACAGGTCCCCCGTCTATAATCATGTCTATTCTGCCATTCATATCCTGCCATACATGGTCGGCTGTAGTGGGGCTTGGCCGTCCTGATGTATTGGCGCTGGGCGCAGCCACAGGCACCCCGGCCAGGGCAATGAGCCGGTTTGCCACCGGGTCGTCCGGCATACGGATTGCCACGGTATCCAGACCGCCGGTTGTGCCGTAGGGAACCTTTTCACTCTTGGGAAATATCATGGTCAGGGGACCTGGCCAGAAAGCCTCCATCAGCTTCCTGCCTGCCTCCGGGATCTCCTTTACAAGAGGCGCTACCTCCTCCATGCAGGATACATGGGCAATAAGAGGATTATCCGAGGGCCTTCCTTTTGCGGCGTAAATTTTCCCTGCCGCATCCTCGTCCAGGGCATTGCCGCCCAGACCGTATACGGTCTCCGTGGGAAATGCCACCAGGCCCCCTGAACGCAGTATGCGGGCTGCCTCTTTCAGTTCCTCATCCTTAATATGATTTCTGTCTTCTATAATAATTCTTTTTGTTTCCATGATTCATACCTCGATTGTTAAATACCGTTTGCTCTATGTCCAGTCTATTTTAGCACCCGCCACAGCCAATGTAAAGCCGGGAAATCTCACCTATCTGGCGCCTGTCTCTTGAAGAATAAGGACATTTCGTGTAAACTTAAGTCATCACAAATGATTGGAGGCTTTACCAATGAGCAACATTAACAGCGTAATGAAAGAATTCAGGGCATTTATCCTCAAAGGAAACATCATCGACATGGCCGTGGGCGTCATTATCGGCGGCGCTTTCAGCAAGATTGTGACTTCCCTTGTCAATGACATACTGATGCCCATACTGGGTGCCCTGACCGGAGGCGCAAGCTTCAACACACTTAAATATGTCATTCATCCCGCATCCACTATAAACGGGGTAGAAGTAGAAGAAGCCGCCATACTTTATGGCAGCTTCCTACAAAATATACTGGATTTTCTCATTATCGGCGTGTGCATGTTCTTTATGATTAAGACAGTTGCCGTCATCAGCAGCCGGTTACGCCATGAAGAAGAAGCCAGGGAAGAAGCACCGGCACCGGCTGGTCCCACCCAGGAAGAGCTTCTGGCTGAAATCCGCGACCTTTTAAAGGAACGAAGGGACATAGCCTGATATTCCTAGAAGAACCGAATCCGCTTGGCATTCTCCACAAATTCCCTGTTATTCCTGGTCCTTGCAAAAAGGTCAAGTATCTTTTCCACTGCATCCTCAGGTTTCAGGGAATTGGTGGCCTTGCGGATGATATCCACTGCCTCGGCTTCCTCCCTGGACAGCAGAAGGTCATCCCTTCTGGTTCCGGACTTCAATATGTCGATGGCCGGGAAGATACGCTTCTCAGACAGTTTCCTGTCGAGCACCAGCTCCATGTTGCCGGTGCCTTTAAATTCCTCATACACAACATCATCCATGCGGCTTCCCGTCTCCACCAGAGCAGTGGCCAGAACGGTCAGGCTTCCGCCCTCGCGCATATTTCTGGCCGCGCCGAAGAAACGCTTTGGCATATGAAGGGCCGCCGGATCCAGACCGCCGGATAATGTACGGCCGCTGGGTGCAACCGTCAGGTTGTATGCTCTTGCCAGCCTGGTAATGCTGTCCAGCAGGATAATAACGTCACGTCCGTGCTCCACCAGACGCTTTGCCCGCTCGATCACCATCTCGGATACCCTCTTATGACGGTCAGGCAGCTCATCAAAGGTTGAGTAGATTACTTCCACATTTGGACCCACAATGGCCTCTCTTATATCCGTAACCTCCTCAGGGCGCTCGTCAATCAGAAGGATCATCAGATGCATGTCCGGATTATTGGTTGTAACGGCCTTTGCTACCTGCTTTAACAGCGTGGTCTTTCCTGCCTTTGGAGGGGATACAATCATACCGCGCTGTCCCTTGCCAATAGGTGCCAGAAGGTCCAGGACACGCATGGCCACCGTATTCCTCTCACCAGGTGTTTCCATATGAAGCCGCCTGTTAGGGAAGATGGGTGTCAGATCCTCAAAGTTGGGCCTTGTCTCCGTGGCGCTTAAGGGATAGCCGTTTACCGTCTTGATGTAGAGCAGGGCCGCGAACTTCTCCGTTGCAGACTTCACCCTGCGGTTTCCCACTATAATATCGCCTGTCTTCAGATTGAAACGGCGGATTTGGGATGGGGCCACATAGACGTCGTTTTCACCTGGAAGGAAATTTTCACAGCGGATGAATCCAAATCCGTCCGGCATGACTTCCAGTATGCCGTTTGCCTCAATGCCGCTGTCCAACTCAGCCATGTCCTGGCTGGATAAACCCATTGAGTCACTCCTGTTGTCCGCTCTGGTAAAACGCTCTCCCTCACTCTGGGAAGGCGTACTGTTCTGGCTCATGCTGTTATTCATGCCACTGTTTCCATGGGGCTTGGGAGACTGGGTTCTGTTCTGTGTATATTTGTTGTCGTACCCTCTTGAAACAGGGCGGCGGTTATCCGTTCCCCTGCTGTCATTCCGGTTTTCCTGATAATCCTGGCTCCTTGACTGGTTACGCTCAGATGTATGGGACTGGTCCTGGGGACGGTACGCTTCCTGGCTGCGGGATGCCTCCTGGCTGCGGGATGCCTCCTGGCTTCGGGGCGTTTCAGCCTTTTCTTCTCTTTTTATCTCCGCCGGCTTCACTTCCGGGTTTTTCTCCGCCTCAGCGCAGAGCAAATCAATGATTTCTGCCTTTCTCAATGAACTGATGCCCTTAATTCCACGGCTCTTGGCCATTTCCTTTAGTTCTGAAAGAGGCAGGGTCTGCAGTTTTTCACGCATAGTATCTCTCCTTATTAAATTCAATTCTTCACCCGCAAAAAAAGCCGGTGCGCGCCTTCTGTCTATATTCACATTATCTTCTGTTCATTCAAATTCGGGGTTTATTCCAGATTTGGGAATTGCTCAGGGACTAACAGACTGCCGGCAGCATCAAGAAAACTGCCAGCCAATCTATGTATAGCCCTATTATATACACGAATATCAGGGATTGTAAAGTTAAAATTTGAGAAAATCAGCTTTTAAGCCATTTCATATGCGCATTTATCTGTTTCTCGTAACCATTGTCAGAAGGTTCGTAAAATACGGTTCCCTCCATACCGTCAGGCAGATACTGCTGCTGCACATAATGCTTGGGGTAGTCGTGGGCATACCGGTAGCCTGCCCCATGCCCCAGCTTTTCCGCTCCCTTATAATGCTTGTCCTGCAGATGGACGGGCACAGGCATGGTCCGTTCATTCCTCACCGCTTCCATGGCCTTCTGTACCGCCATACAGGCAGCGTTGCTCTTTGGAGCCGTGGCCACATAGGTAACTGCCTGTGAAAGGATGATATTGGCTTCGGGAAGTCCGATTCGCTCTGCGGCCTGGGCTGCGTTCACCGCCACCACAAGGGCCTGAGGGTCCGCGTTTCCCACATCCTCCGCAGCGCATATCATGATTCTTCTGGCTATGAACTTGATGTCTTCCCCCGCGTACAGCATCCGCGCCAGATAATACACGGCAGCGTCCGGGTCCGACCCCCGCATGCTTTTAATGAACGCGGATATGGTATCATAGTGGTTGTCCCCGTTCTTATCATACCGGACCGCCCTTTTCTGAATGCATTCCTGGGCCACTGCCATATCAATGTGAATCCGCCCGTCCGATCCCTTTGCAGTGGTCAGCACCCCCAGCTCCACGGCATTTAACGCGGCCCTGGCATCCCCGTTGGCCGTATCTGCCAGGAAATCAGCGGCATCCTCGTCGATTTCGGCATCGTAAATGCCCATTCCTCGTTCCTTGTCATAAACCGCCCTCCGGATCAGCTCCTTTACATCGTCCTTTTCCAGGGGCTTAAGCTCAAATATCCTGGACCTGGAAAGAAGAGCCCCGTTTACCTCAAAATACGGATTTTCCGTAGTGGCTCCAATCAGTATCAGGGTCCCGTCCTCCACGAAGGGAAGAAGGTAATCCTGCTGTCCTTTATTGAAGCGGTGGATCTCATCCACAAACAAGATGGTTTTCCTTCCATACATGCCAATATTGTCCTTGGCCTCCTTCACCACCTCCTCCATGTCCCTTTTTCCCGCCACCGTGGCGTTAATCTGCCTGAAATCCGCACTGGTGGTATTGGCAATGACCTTGGCCAGAGTTGTCTTCCCGGTTCCCGGAGGTCCGTAAAAAATAATGGAGCCCAGCTTATCCGCCTGTATGGCCCGGTACAGCAGCTTATCCTTTCCCACAATATGCTGCTGCCCCACCACCTCATCCAGGGTCCTTGGACGGAGCCTGGAAGCCAGAGGCGACTCCTTCTCCATATCCTTTTCTCTCATATAATCAAATAAATCCATATCTGTATTCTCCTCAGTCAATCAGCAGTTCATCCACCGTAACAAAAGTATAGCCCCGCTTCGTGAGCGTGTCAACGATTTCCAGGGCTGCTTCCACAGAAGTGGGAAAAATATCATGCATCAATATGATATCCCCGTCCTCCACATCCTTAAGCACCCGCTTCACCACACGGTTGGTATTGCGCAGTTTCCAGTCCAGGGAGTCCACAGACCACAGGACAGTGGTCATGCCCACCCTGCACTCCAGCTCCTCGTTCCAGTCCCCATAGGGCGGGCGCATGTATTGGGGCCGCTCTCCTGTAATTTCTTCTATCATCCGGCTGGTCCTGTCCACAGCCTGGCAGACCGCGTCTGAACCGGCCTTTGTAAGCTGCACATGGCTGTAGCTGTGGTTTCCAATCAAATGGCCCTCCGCCTTCATGCGCTTTACAATCTCCTCGTTTCCCTCTATGTTCTGTCCCATCAGAAAAAAGGTTGCCCGGACATTCCGCTCTTTCAGCCCGTCCAGCAGTTTTTCCGTGCAATCCTCATTTGGTCCGTCGTCAAAGGTCAGAGCCACACATTTTCCTTCCAGTCCCTTGGCCCGGTCCAGGGTATCCCCTCCCTCCCTGACCCAGGAGCCCTCGTCGGCGGACACATGGGCCGGCATCTCCCCCCTGACCGTATGGATAAGGCCGCCCAGCAGCAAAAGGTCCGCTATGCAGACAGCTGCCAGGAGTTTTGACTTATTTATCAGCTTCACCCTGTTTTCCCTCTCTTATTTCGCATCCTTATCTATCCAGTATATGTGCAGGGACAATATAAAAATGCTTTTACCTTTTTTTCCCTTTACAGACTTCATAAAATGTGCGGGGAGAAGAAAACAGCGCCGGGACTGCTCCCGGCGCCGCTTGGCTGAATTTACATCATATTGAAGTTATATTCTGATAAAGATTATACCCTGATTGAGCTTATTGTCCATTACATTAAACCCAGCGGCTGCTGTCACGGCCCTATTGGTGTGACCACCACGCCCGGTCCGCCGGATGAACCTGTGACAGCCTGGCCCAAACCCGGTGCCTGGTTAGATACCCCGCCGTTCTGTGAAGGCTGGGGCGCCTGTCCTCCCTGGCTTCCGTCCGGCGCCTGAGTCTGTACATTTCCTGTCTGGCTGTCTCCGGTCTCATTTCCCGATTCCTGCGCAACCTGGCTGAGCACTCCGTTTCCGTCAGCAGTATAGGCCACGCCGCCGATATCCACGGTGGTGCCTGCCGCCATCCGGCCTGTGGATGGATCCATATAGTAGTGGAGTCCGCCCACGTCGATCACGCCTTTGGCCATACGTCCTGAGCCCTCAAAATAATACCAGGCCCCATCCATCTCACGCCAGCCCGTGGCCATTGCGCCGGACCCCTTCAGGTAATACCGCTCACCGCCGTCATCCAGCCAGCCTGTCTGCATCACGCCCTCCTGATTGCTGTAATACCATGTTCCGTTGTCATTGATCCAACCCTTTGAAAGGGCTCCTGAGCTGCCGAAATAATACCATTTCCCGCTGTCGGATTTCCAGCCGGTTATCATCTTACCGTTAGAGTCATCCAGATAGTAAGACTTGCCGGACTGGTTGAGCCAGCCCCTGGACACCAAACCGTCCCCGTTCATATAGTACCATGTGCCGTCATCCTGAATCCAGTTGTTCTTCTGCTTTGCATAGTTCTGGTAATAGTAGGTCTGGCCGTTGATGGTTCTCCACGTATTAGCCGGAATCACAGAGGTGAAATCCTTGAACTGGAAATCAATATCTACATTGCCGCTTATACCGTTTACAGCGCCGGTGCTGGTTGCCTGCCACATAACGGGATTCTGATAGGCCGGTTTGGCGGAATAGCGCGCCACCCATACAGGGTAATTCATCTTGCTCATATCCAGCTTATTGGCAAGCCAGTTGTCATTGGCATAGATGACAGGATAATAGCCCGCCTCTGAAATCCGCCCGCAGAACGCGTTGGCGATGGCTGCCAGCTCATCCTTTGACAAGGTTCCCTGGGTGGAATCCTCCATGTCAAAGGCCACGGGATAGGAAACCGGATAATCATGAATCAGGTTGAGGACAAAGTTGGCCTCCTCCACCGCCATCTCCGGCGTCATGGCCAGAGAGTAGATATATACGCCCACCTTGACGCCTGCCGCGCTGGCCTGCTGGATATTCCTGTGGAAGTAAGGGTCCACTGCGCCCTTTGAACGGGTGCCCAGCATGACGAAGGACACGTCGTCCGCAGCTACCTGGCTCCAGTTAATATCCCCCTGCCACCTGGACACGTCAATTCCCCGGAACAGCACATTATTGATGGCTGAGCCGTCCGGCATCTGGTATACGCCGTTTACCTTCTTCCACGCATTGGGATTTGCGGTGGAAGCAGACTGTCCTGAGGTGCTTCCTGTTCCGGAAGCAGTCCCTGTGCTGCCGGCGGAGCTCTGCCCCGGTCCTACGGGAGATATGACCGTGGCAGACTGGGTCTCCCCCGGTCCCACGGCCAGGGATGTACCTGCGGGCACAATTGTCCCTGCCCCGATGAGTCCTGCCAGGGCAAGTGCGTGGCAGCGCCTCATTATCTGCGTCGTATTTTTCATAATCTTCTCCTCATACCATTGTATTTTTCAAAAAAAGAGGGGATGTCCAGCCATCCGCTGTCACATCCCCCCTTATTAAACCGCTGTAAATCAACCTGGTCCGTCTGTCCGTCCTGGTTCAAGCGCAGTTGATGAGCCGGATGGGCTGTTATTGGAATTGCCGCTGGTCGGGCCGTTTGAACTGTTTCCGGAGCCGCCCGGTGTGCCGCTGCTGATACCGGAGCCGGAAGAACCGGACACGCCGGGTCCGCCGCTGCCGCCGGAACTGCCGGAATTATTGTTCACGGTTCCCGGTGTCTGGGCCGATACGCCGTTGGCATTCTGGCATACGCCGCTGCCGTCAAAGTTATACTGTACACCGTTGATGGTGGCTGTGGTGCCTGCAATCATCTTTCCCTCGTTGGCAGGGTTCAGATAATAATACTTGCCGTCCAGCTGAATCCATCCTGTCATCATATGCCCGTTGCTGTTGAAGTAATGCCAGGAATTATCAATCTGCTTCCAGCCCGTGGACATCTTGCCGTTGCTTGTATCCATATAATATTTGTTGCCTTCGCTGTCGCTCAGCCAGCCGCTCAGCATCCGGCCATCCGTATTCAGGTAGAAATAATCATTATCCACTTTAGCCCAGCCCGTCATCATCTTGCCGTCCGTGCCAAAGAGGTACCAGTTGTCCTTAATCTGTGCCCAGGAATTAACCACGCACTTTCCGTTGCTCTGGAAATAATACCATGCGCCGTCCATCTCACGCCAGCCGGTTGCCATGGTTCCGTTGCCCCGCATGAAATAGTAGTCGTTTCCAATCTTCAGCCAGCCTGTAACCATACTTCCGTCGTTCAGCATATAATACCACTTGCCGTCCTCCGGATTAATCCAGCCCATGGCCATAAGACCATTCGGCCTGAAGAAATACCACTTGCCGTCAATCTGCTTAAAACCCGTGGACATATGTCCCGTGGATAAGTCCATGTAATACCAGCCCTCGCTGGTCTGAAGCCATCCTGTATGTGTCTGTCCATTATAGATATAAGTCCAACTGTCATTGGATTTACTCCATCCGTCCGCCCCATAGCTGGTGAATACAGACCCCAATGACATGGCCCCAATCATACCGGCTGCCGCGATTGCTGCCCAGTACTTTTTATATCCCATTTGTCATCCTCCTCGCCTGGTATATCTGGCCAGGGGCATAGTAGTCCCCAACCGTTTACATATCTCCGATTATAGCACAATCCCATATTCATTTGGTAACAAATTTATTACAATTTCCGTAATTTCCTATAATATTTTTTTGCATACCGGTACATGATGATGGTGTATTCCCCGAACTCATCTCCCAGAATACTTTTATATACAGCCCACAGGCACCACAGGAATCCGCCCAGGGCCGCATTGGCATAGAGCGCAAACAGTTCGTCTTCCGAGGGCTCGCGCCTGAGATAAAGCCTGAAAAGCCGCTCCATGTCCTCTTCATTGTAATAGGAATAAATAGCGCACATGGACACATCCATCACCGGATCGCACATACCTGCATACTCCCAATCCAGAAGTTTTACACTGCCGTCCTCAAAAAAGAGAAAGTTATCCACATTTGCATCAATATGACACAGGCATTTTGGGCGTTCCATTGAATCAAGGGTATCCATAAGCCAGTCCATCCACCC
>ERZ506950.1229-NODE-1229-length-10241-cov-4.576772_pt1 | contig 10241 bp, 9 predicted proteins | sample MGYA00512897_ERZ506950 | MGnify/ENA metagenome assembly ERZ506950
TGGCGAAGCCATGTACACCGCACCCGATTCCGCAGGCTGAGCAGTTCTTCAAGCCTAAAGCTGTCAATGTCGGGGGTCGAGGGGAACTCCCCTCGCGTTCGCTTGGGGGGTACAAGGGGGCATTCTCTCACGCGAGAGAATGCCCCCTCTTTTTCTGCGTCCCTGCGCGGCCACAGGGGGAGAACCTCAGCGTCCCCCTTGCGCAGCAAGCCCCTTTCATGCTATGATATTTTCACAGAAAAAGAGAAAGTGAGGAGATCATCATGACTCTCGATGAAGCGATCAAGTCCCTGATGGCTTTGCAGGCCAAGCTCGCGGCCTACGGCCACGCGATGGGCCTGCTCTTTTACGACGGTGCGACCACCGCGCCCAAGGGCACGGCGGCGAACCGCGGCCAGACCATGAGTATTTTGAGCGAGGAGCACTACAAGCTCACGACTGGCGGGGAGACCGTCGCGCTGCTCGAGTTCCTCGACGCGCACAAGTCCGAGCTCAACGAAAAGCGGCAGCGCATGGTGTTCCTGCTCATCAAGGACATCCGCAATATGCAGAAGATCCCGATGGACGAGTACATCGCCTACCAGCAGCTGCTTGTCGAGGCCGACGACGTCTGGCACCGCGCGAAGGAGACGAGCGACTTCGCCCTCTTCAAGCCGGTGCTCGAAAAGATCTTTGAGACCAACATCCGCTTCGCACATTATTGCGCGTCGGAAAAGGACCCCTACGACTACTGGCTCAGCGAGTATGAGGATGGGCTGACGATGGCGCAGTGCGACGAATTCTTTGCGACGCTGCGCGAGCACATCGTGCCGCTCCTGAAAAAAATCAAAGAAAAGCCGCAGGTCGACGATGCGATGCTGCACGGCCATTTTCCCGAGGAGAAGCAGGCGCAGCTTTCCGACTACCTGATGCGCACGATGGGCCTCGATTTGGACCATGTCGGCCTGTCCACGACCGAGCATCCGTTTACGACGTCGCTCGGTTCGCACTTTGACGAGCGCATCACGACGCACTATTTGGAGGAGAATTTTGCCTCCTCGATGTTCTCCGTTATCCACGAGGGCGGCCACGCGCTCTATGACACCGGCAGCGCGGATGATCTCGCCTATACGGTGCTCGACGGCGGTGTCTCCATGGGCATCCACGAGAGCCAGAGCCGTTTCTATGAAAATCTGCTCGGCCGCTCGCGCGCCTTCACGGGCTTCGTGTTCCCGAAGCTCTGCGAGTTGTTCCCCGAGCTGAGCGGCCACACGGCGGAGGAATTCTACCGCGCCATCAATAAGGCGGAGCCGTCCCTCATCCGCACCGAGGCCGACGAGGTCACCTACAGCCTGCACGTCATGGTGCGCTACGAGCTCGAAAAGCGCGTGATGCACGGCGAGCTCAAGGTACACGACCTGCCGGGCGAGTGGAACCGCCTTTACAAGGAATACCTCGGCGTCGACGTGCCGGACGACAAACACGGCGTGCTACAGGACAGCCATTGGTCGGGCGGCAGCATCGGCTACTTCCCGTCCTACGCGCTCGGCAGCGCCTACGGCGCACAACTGCTTCGCAAGATGAAAGAGACGGTCGATGTGGACGAGTGCCTCAAGACCGGCAATTTTGCGCCCATCAATGCGTGGAACCGCGAGCACATCTGGCAGTACGGCTGCCTCAAAAAGCCCGGCGCGCTCTTGGAGCAGGCGCTTGGCGAAAAGTTCGACCCGACGGTCTACACGCAGTACCTTGAGGAAAAGTACGGCGAAATTTACGGTTTGTAAGAGCGAAATAGCATCAAAAAGGCGGTATCCGACCGGATATCGCCTTTTTGTGCGTGAAACGTGGAAAGTCCATTGCATTGTAACCGCATTTCCGATACAATGGGCGGAGAGAGAAGCGGGTAACGAGCGGAGGAGAGACCGCACGCCCGCAATGAGAGATGGGAGAGCAAAAATGAATACTGCGCTGTATGAGACCTACGTTCAGATTTTGCATGAGGAGCTTGTACCCGCGATGGGCTGCACTGAGCCCATCGCCGTCGCCTACGCGGGTGCGCTTGCGCGCCAAACGCTCGGGACACTTCCCGAGCGCATCGAACTGACCGTGAGCGGCAATATCATCAAAAACGTCAAGAGCGTCATCGTGCCGCACACCGGCGGGCGAAAGGGCCTTCCCGTCGCGGTCGCGGCGGGTGTACGCGTCGGCGACGCCGGCGCGCAGTTAGAGGTGCTGGCGAATGTGACGGAGGACCAGCTGCCGCTGCTGGACGAGTACCTTTCCGCGGCGGAGATCACGGTGAGCAAATCGCCGCTGCGCTGCCCATTCGACATTCAGGTGCGTGTTTTCGCAGGCGGGGACACGGCCTTCGTCCAGATCGTCGGCAGCCACACAAACGTCGTGCGCATCGAGAAAAACGGCGAAGTGCTGCTCAGCAAGCCCTTTTCCGAGGAGGCGGCCCAGCCGCCCGAGAGCCGCAGGAGCCTGACGGTCGAGGACATCATCGCCTTTGCCGACGAGGTCGATTTAGACGACGTCCGCGCGCCCATCGCGCGCCAGATCGAATATAACACGGCCATCGCTGAGGCAGGATTGACAGGGCAGTACGGCGCGGCCATCGGAAAAATCTTGCTCGATTCCTATGGCGACAGCGTGCAGAACCGCGCCAAGGCCTGGGCTGCCGCGGGCTCGGACGCGCGCATGAACGGCTGCGAAAAGCCTGTCGTCATCAACTCTGGCAGCGGCAATCAGGGCATGACGGCTTCGCTGCCCGTCATTGTCTACGCGCGCGAGCTGAAAGCGAGCGAGGAGCAGCTCTACCGCGCACTCGTCGTGTCGAATCTTGTCACCATCCATCTGAAAACGGGCATCGGCAGCCTTTCCGCCTACTGCGGTGCGACCAGCGCGGGCGCAGGGGCAGGGGCCGGCATCTGCTATCTGTACGGCGGACGCTATGATGAGATCGCCCATACGGTCGTCAACGCGCTCGCCATCAACTCCGGCATGCTCTGCGACGGGGCGAAGGCGAGCTGCGCGGCGAAGATCGCCTCGGCGGTCGAGGCGGGGCTGCTCGGCATGCAGATGTACCGGCACGACAGCCAGTTCTACGGCGGCGACGGCATCGTCGTCAAGGGCGTGGAGAACACCATCCGCGCCGTCAGCAGCATTGCGCGCGACGGCATGCGCGAGACCGACAACGAGATCATCCGCCTGATGATCGGGGAGGAAACTGTCAAATGAAGATACTTGTCACAGGCTTCACGCCGTTCGGCGGGGAGCAGATCAACCCCTCGTGGGAGGCGGTACGCCGGCTTCCCAACCGCATCGGGAGAGCAGAACTCATCAAGCATGAAATTCCGACGGAGTTTGACGCCTCCGGTGCTGCGCTGCACAAGCTTTTGACGGAGCTGCGTCCCGACGCGGTGCTCTGCGTCGGCCAGTACGGCGGCGCAAATTGCATACGCGTCGAACGCGTGGCCATCAACCTGCGCGACGCGCGTATCGCCGACAACGCGGGTAAGCGGCCGACGGACGAGCCGGTCGTGGCCGGAGGTCCGGATGCCTATTTTGCGACGATCCCGACGCGGGAGATCGTCGACGCCCTGCGTGAGCAGGGGATTCCCGCTCAGCTCTCGTACTCCGCGGGCACGTTCGTGTGCAACAATCTCCTTTACTGCGCCCTGCACGATAGCGAGCGGAGCAATCCAGCCCCGCGCTGCGGCTTTGCCCACGTCCCTTACCTGCCCGAGCAGACCAAGGACGGCAATGCGCCGAGCATGGGTTTGGAAATGATGGTCAAAGCGCTGCATATTGCGGTGGAAGCGATCGCAGAGGAAGAGAAGCAGTGAACTGAAAATAAGAAAGCCCGCGGCAAATCGCCGCGGGCTTTTGCTATTTATACTGTTGCAGGCTTGGGGAAATCATTCCTACTTGCTCCCTGAAACCGGGACCTAAATGATTTTGTAAGCAGCTCTCAGAGCGTCTGTTTCCGTCCAGGAAATGCTCTGACGATTGGTTTCGTCAGAGCATTTCTTGTTTTCTCTGAAAATAAGTTGCGTCAAATTCGCGTCAAAAGGCGATTTTGATAGCATCGAAATCCGCAAAAGCCTTGTATTGCAAGACTTTTCTGGCTTCTGCAATCATTCCCACTCGCCAAGTGGAAACGCAGTCTAAACTTTTTTGTATAGACCGTTTGATTCCATTTGGCTTTATTTGATACCAATTATCCCAATCCTATGGGGTATCCGACTTTCTGCTATCAAAAAGCTATCAGGGGATGCTATCAATAGCTTATACTTTTGATAGTATGGTTCTACGGCGTCGCCGTAATGTTCCGAAAGGTCTGTGTCAAAACGCAAATTTTTCTTCACGCGCGAAAGCTATGAAATCAATACATTCAATATTATAGGCAGCACAAACATCAGGGATTTTGGGCGAATTCATATTATGCGTTGGGACCTCTTCTGTCACCACTTTGCAGTTTTGTTGTTTTGCAAGAGCAATAACAAACGGATCAGCGGAATTTTTCTTTTTTCCTCCTTCTATGAGTCCGCGGTGCGTGGAAAGAATGGCTCTGACACCCTGCTGCACTGGAATATCCGATGGAAGGAAGCACTTTTGCCGTGCCTTCGCCCATTTTTCCAGATCATCGCCGCCAATCATGATCTCATCATAAACTTCTTGGCTGGAAATAATCGTACCATCATCCATCAGTTCGCCGATTTTGACCCAAAGAGATGGAAATACATCAAGTGGTTGCCGCCGTTGAAGATTGATAAAAATGTTGCTATCAAACACATATTTAGCCATCAGTAGCACCACCTTTCAACGGCTTCGAAATGTTTAACTCGCAGCCCCAAAAGGTAATTGCTTGCCTCTCGCGGAGTGAGTTTCTCTGCGTGATATGCAGACATAACAGCTTTCGTGTACAGCTTTCCTACTTGAGTTCCTTTATCAAGTGCTGGAGGGAGAAATCCATCTGTTTTCTTTTTTTGTTTATAAGCGCGGTATTCATCAGTATATCTATTCAAAATATCAAAATAATCGGACTTCCCAATAAAATCAATGTCCCACAATCTGTGCAAAATGACTTCTCTGCTAACAGCAAAATCTCTGGCTAATGCACTAACATAGGTATCATCAATCCCATATTGCTGCATCAGGATGAAGTTTTTGTTTCTTTTCAACTGAACAGTTGGAACCAGGGCTAATCCGGCAATCTTGTTACAGAACAATTCTGTTTTTTCTGCTTGACCGGGATCTTGGCTCATATTATTGCAAATACCAGATGTTCGCGTCATAATATGAACCAGCTCATGTAGCAGAGTGAACAATCTTGCGCTTGGTTCATCTTTTCGGTTAAGTGCAATAATTGGGAAAGTGTCGTAGGCTACGGACAGCCCTCGCATTTCTTCGGGCTGAACCTTTGCTGCTTGAAAAATCAGAAAATCCTGCTCTTCCAGTTTGGAAATGCAATACGAGAGCGCTGCTTCCGGTTTTCTGAATTTGATCTGTACAGCATCTGTCAAAGATAAAAAGTTTCTGATCTGCTCAGAAAATCTTTCTTCGCTGGTATCAGGCGAGATGCTCAAAGTACATACAGTCGGTAATATTTCTGCTTCCCCATAAAGGTCAATCATAATATCTCTGCGATCTTCAATGTCTCTGAGAAACCATCTCAACTCACGAGACATTTCCGGAAATCCCCAGTTTCCAAATGTTCTATAATCGGTTTTTTCGAGCCGCTTTGCCCTTTTGGGTACGTCAGGCAAATAGAAAAAAGCAAATGGTACGCGATACTGTTTTGCGAGCTTTTTTGCCTGTGTCAGGGATGGGTGTTCATTTCCGTTTTCCCATGCGCTAACCTTGGCTGCATCGACATTTAATTTCTGCGCAATTTCATCTATAGTGATCCTATCCAGATCTCGCGCCCATTGTAATACTTCTAGGGTTACAATTGCCGGTATGCCTCTTGCCATTGCGTTCAGCTCCTTTCCTCGGAATATATGATATTCTACATCCATATCCGCAACTATTTATGTGCAGATCCGGGTTTCAAAGCTCCAGCAGCATCTCTTTCGCGCGAAGAAAACCTGTACACTGCTGAATGATCCGTTTTTCTACGCCGCTGCTTTTCACCATTCGTTTAATAGTACATTCCCATACGATCAAACACTTAATGCCATGCTCCAGCAATTCTGCTTTCACTGCACTATCCCGTCTGACATTATCATCAAACTTTTTCTGCCAGAATTCCACGCGACTCTTTGGTGTATATGCGTATTTGCAGCCTGGGTGACGATGCCAGAAGCAACCATTGACAAAAATCGCAGTATTATATTTGCGCAGAAAAATATCAGGATGCCCCGGAACAGACTTGTCTGCAATCCGATAACGATAGCCCTGTGCAAAAAGCAGTTTCCGCAGATACACTTCAGGCTTTGTGTTTTTTGATCGTATCGCAGACATATTCTGACTGCGTTTTTCCGGAGAAACAATATCCGCCATCAGAGTCCTTCGACCTCGCGCACATAAGAAACGAACTTTGAAAGCGTCCATATTCTGTCCTGACGATCTGCGGGATAGGATGTAATGTATTGTCTGGGAACAACAAGAATAACATTCTCGCTCTGCATTTCGTCCATCTGTGCAGGGGAGATTCCCTGCTGGAGCGTACAGAGATATTTGGGTCTGTCACGCAAACGGTCGGCTTCATTGATAACCTGACGCCAACGATCCTTGCAGGTCGTTTTTGCAGCCAGAGAGATCAGCCTTTCTGTAGGGAAAGTCATATCATGATACGATGCCTGCGAAGGGAAGATAAAGTCCGGTTTCTTGTTGCCCTCTGTAACAGCCTGTGCGGTGTATATGATTTCATTGCCGTCAAAGATTGCAGAAAGGTGATGCTCCAGACTCTTTCCTGCACGGCTCTTTCTGCGGTTCAGAACCATATTTGCCATCGTGATAAATTCGTCTACGGACGTAAATCCGCGTGCGATGGCATCCCCATATCGTGCGTGTTCAATCGCACGAAAAAGTGCATACTCCGTATTTGTCCAGTCGATGATCTTACGGTCAGGATTTGTGCGGATAAATTCAAGATGGTCATATACACGGTTCTGAATGTCACGAGCTGCTGCGGACATTTCTTCTGAGAGAGGAAAATCTACTGTCAGCCCTGCAATAAACTCCTGAATGGCAATCCGTTCCTGCGTTTCTTCCTGTACCCGCCCAGCATCAATCAACTGATTTGTTTCTGTTGGACTGATGCCGAATGCGTCAAGGAACTGGTCGATATCTTCTTCGGAATTCAGTACAAATGCCTGATAATCCTCAGCATCACATTTTGTAAATACAAAAAGCGCCCCTGTATACTCCGGTCGCAGGAAAGGAAAACCGCGCCCGAAGTTTGTAATCCGATACTCGTTTCGTGTACCCTTTCCGTAGTAAATAAAGCGGGTATCTGTTTCAATACCGTTCTGCCATTTGACCTTTACCCATTTTTCCTTGTTCGTCCCCTTGATACCCGGTTCATCAAAAAGGATGGGGATTGACGGCTTTGAAATATAGATTCCCGCCTGATGCCCTCCGGTCAAGCCGGTATCATTTGCCGCAAGAAACTTGCAATAAGCTCTCTGACCGCTCAGAACAGCCTGTATTGCCTGAATTGCGTATCCTTCTGGCATTTATATCACCTTCCTTTGCGGAATATTGGAAAAAGCAATTTCGATTTGCGGGTCAGTATCGAGTTGTTCCAGCTTTGCAACAATCAGCTTTGCGACATCGGACATAAGCGGAACAACAACGGAATTTCCAAACTGTCGATATGCCTGCGTATCCGAAACCGGGATTTTGAAGCTGTCGGGGAATCCCTGCAATCTTGCACACTCACGCGGCGTCAAACGACGTGGATTCTTTCCGCGCTGTTCGATCAGAATTTCAGAACCGTCTTTATAATAACGGGCGCTGATCGTTCTGGTCACTCCGTCCAGAGGGGCGATTCCGTAGCCAAAACCATTGCCTGCTTCACGGTGTTTTGCAGCATAGTTTTGAAGGTAAATCCAGAGTTTATCTGAAAGCGTATACTTCTCACTAACCTCTTTTTCAAGAATATCACGCACGACCGGCTGCTTCTTCAAAGGGTGCAGATCAAAAGAAAAACTGACATTCTCTCCATACCGTTCTTTATCAAAGCCGACAATGACAATACGCTCTCTGTGCTGCGGCACATAGCCTTTTCCGTCAATGATTTGGAAGAATACTTTGTAGTTCAGCTCCCGCAGAGATTCCTGGATAATCTGAAAAGTTCTGCCTTTGTCATGGCTGCAAAGATTTTTGACATTCTCCAGCATAAACGCTTTCGGACGCTTTGCTTTCAGGATACGGCATACATCAAAGAAAAGCGTTCCCTGGGTCTTGTCCTCAAAACCGGTAGCACGCCCCAAACTGTTTTTCTTCGAAACCCCGGCGATTGAGAACGGCTGACAGGGGAATCCCGCTACAAGAATATCATGATCCGGGATGCTTTCAGCCTGAACCTTTGTAATATCACCGTCCGGTTGCACACCAAAGTTTGCGTAATAGGTCTGCTGGCTGTACTTATTCCATTCGTTAGAATAAACACAGCACCCACCGGCTGATTCGAATGCAAGTCGCATACCGCCAATACCTGCAAATAAATCAATAAAGGTGTACCCATTACAATCCTGAGAAGGTTCTTCCTTTGCCTTGACGAGCATTTGCCTAATTGCTACAGACAGGCAGTCCTGCATGGACTGCCCACTTACTACAGAATAGTCGCTGAGTTCCTTATAAATATCATCATCTACGCGGATGTGAACCTGCTTTGCCATTTTGCTTTCCTCCATCTGGGACAAGAACAATACCTGATTTTTCCCCATTATAACACACCTCTCGTTTGAATTCAATATGATGGGGAAAGGTTATGTACCTGATTTTTCCCCATATGGTTAATGCTTATTTTGCATTTCTCAACCGATTTGTATTTCCTTTGGCAAGCTCGCTTGCTGCCTGTCGGCGCTCATTTGAATATGGCGCGGTCAGACGGACGGCGAACCGCCTGCGGTCGATCTCGAAGGTCAGACCGCCCTGTTCGTCATCGTCGGTCTGCCTGCACAGATTGGGATATGCCGCCGCATACTGTGCCAGCCGTTTTTTGAGCGCGGTATTGTGTGTCTGGATTTCAACGGTTTTGCTGGATTCGTCAAAATAGATGCAGGTCGTTTTCTGCCGTTTGGTCAGTCCGGTTTTCATATTGCCTCCACTTCTGCCTGTTCTGCAAAAACAGGCGCATTTTCAAGATTTTTTGTCAGCTCTACACCTGCAAAAGCAGGTTGATTTTTGAATGGGGAGCGCCCAAATGATACGCTGCTCGATTCGGACGCTCCCATTTGATAAAATCGGTTTTTCTCCGCTCAACACGGCATCAGCGGGCATCGTCCCGCATTGCCGTTTTTTCTCTGCGCGGACGGAAGAAATGCCAGAGGTTATTGCGCTGGATCACGTTCTCATAGCGTTGCACTTTTCCTCGAAGCTCTGCGTTCTCGCGTTCCAGATCCGATGTGCGGAGCTTGCTGCGAACGGATTTGTACTCGGAAAGCTCCTGTTTCAGACCGGTGATCTCTGCTTTGAGCTTTGCAATCAGTCTGTTTGCTGCATCCAATGCCTTTTGCAACTTGGATTCCTTTTTCTCGGCTGCAACGTACTTTTTCGCAAGCGTAGACAGGTGTTCAAAATCCTCACGCTCCACGGCAATCTTGGTAGAGAATGGAATGGGCTTCGATTCAATCTTTTCGATAGCCGCCACAGCGACCTGCTGATTCTGAATTTTCTCGATCTGCTTGCCGAGCGTCGCTACCTGCTGTTCCTGCTGGCGATTCTGCTCCGTGAGTTCTGCCAGCCGTGCCTGCTCCTGCTGCACCTTGAACTGCGTCACCGTCAGGTGTTCCTCGGAGCTGCCGCGTTCGCCGCGCTCCACATCGTCGTACCCGGCGTCACGCATATACTGGAAGAAATCATCCTGCAAAACGCTGTAGGACTTCTTGAGAATGGGTTTGCCCTTGCAACTTAAAATCGGCTCACCGTTCTCGTCCAGCGCGGGCTTGGAAGCCCACTTCTTACTCATGCTGACCTGCATGATACGCTCCTTGACAGTGCCACGAAGGGCTTCATCTTTGCATCGCTTCGACCAGCGAATTTCCTTCTCCACTACCGGGATATAGACCACATGAAGGTGGTAGTGA
>ERZ506950.1246-NODE-1246-length-10079-cov-6.935654_pt1 | contig 10079 bp, 9 predicted proteins | sample MGYA00512897_ERZ506950 | MGnify/ENA metagenome assembly ERZ506950
ATGCCTGCGCACTGAGATGGCGGTCTTTTTATCCGCCCGGAGATTTGACGGTTACCTCCAATTCAGTATAGTCAGCCAAAATCTTCGTTTCAAATTATAATTTCTTTCATACGATTTCCTCCATGAGCTGTCAATCCTGTGCTGGTCAAAAGGGAAAGAGAGATAATACATATATATCAAGCAAGGCGGGGAGAGATCTTCAAGATCTTTCCCCGCCTTGCATTTTGCTCAATGGACTGAGTTGTTTGGCATCATAAACCAGCTACTGAGCAAATTGTCAGTTCACAATATAGGAAACATCAAAGCGAATACTGCTGGGAGACACATTGCCGATAAAGATGGAGAAGTTGGAGTCACCAGTAATCTCGAAAGACACAGACCCCGACCCGTTGGTAACAGTTTTCACGAGGCCGTAGCCGGTCTTGTTGTTGATGAGTCCGATCTGGACCTTAGAAGAGGTGGGAGTCCAGGTTGCATTGATGGTTACTTTCTGACCCTTGACCAGATTCTGGGCATCAAAAGCATATCCCTTTCCGCTGGAGAGGCTGCCAGAAGCATACGGCACGGCTTCGCCAGCTTTCGCAGTCACAGTACCCTCATAGAATGCCATGCCGTCTGCGGTGTCAGTGGAGAGGTTAAACTGGGACAAATCGGCAAAGCCAGTGGTGGACTCAATCATCTTGGCAGCGTCATTGGATTCAGTGGACAGCTTCATGGTGGACAGATCCATAAAACCATTGGCAGACTCAACAATGCGAGCGTCGCCTGCATCGCCCAATTTCACATCGGCAACATCCATCAGTTCAGCATTGGGCACATCGATAGAAGAAGGCAGTTCGGCCGCAAACGCAGACATCGCCAAACAACTGGCGCCCAGGGCGCAGGCCAAGGCAATAGCAACGGTCTTGCGGGATTTTTGGTTGGAATTCAACATGGTTAATAGTCTCCTTTCAAGCCTTTTTCTCGTTGAGATAAAGGCAATTCCAGATGATTTGATGGGAATACGAAATACAGTCGTGTAAGAAATCAGAAGATGCCCATATTTTTTGCGCTCTGCCGGACTCATTTGACAGACAACTTGCTCATCACAAGATGTTTCTGCCAAACGATCTAACTCTCGCTTCATGAGATGCACAACAGGGTTGAACCAATAAACTGTTTGGAGAATAACTGCAAAGAGCTTACGCCATAAGTCATGGTGCTTAAAATGCACTAACTCATGTGCCAATATCATTTGTGCGTCATCAGGCTGCAAATCAACCCGTGGGACCACAATGATTGGTGTGAAAAATCCAATTAACATTGGACTTGGCATTGTGGTATATAGCCTTAAATCCACCTTTTTCTTGATCCCAAGTTTAGAAGCACAATCGTTCGCAATATCTTGTAACATTGCGTGAGAAACTTCTTGGGTTTGCTGGATATGGTATCTAAAACGAAGGAATCCCAGAACATTCCATGTAGCTAAGGTAACTACAAAAACAATCCAAATAACCAAGACGCACTTCTGCCAATCGAAACTGATGTTAAGAGTAGCATTTTGAATGATATTTGAACTTGCTTCCGTAAAGATAGACACAGGGTTCTCAGGAGAAACCACATTCGTTCCAGATACAATATTTTTTCCGACAACTGATATTGGTTGAACATTGGTAAAGGCTTGCGGAAATCCAGGCAGCAGTTTGTAAAATGGAATTACATATAGGCACATAATAATGGTGATACAATTGTAGCGCCACTTTTCGCTGATGTGCTTTCTTCCGGCGAAAGCCAATGCCCTAAACACAAGGTAGGATACGCTTGCTACAAGGTTCAAACACAAAATGGTACTAAGCAAGGTTGAGGCCATACAATCAGCCTCCTCTCACGGTTGCCCATCGAGCCACTGTTTCAGTGCCTCTCGGTCTTCCTCCGACATTTGAGATTCACCATAAAGTGCAGCAAAGAAATTTTTGATTGACCCACCATACAATGTGTCTAAAATCCGTTGTGCATTGCTTTTCTGGTATTCCTCGCATGTCTTAATCGGCCAATAATAAGGCACACGACCTTCTCTTTTTGAAGTGAGTAAACCTTTTTGCGTTAAACGGGATAAAAATGTTGCTAGTGTTTGAGCTTTCCATTCCTTGTTGCGATGTTCGGCAAAGTACGATAATATCTGCGAAGCAGACATAGGAACTTCTGAATTCCACAACACTTCCATAATCTCATATTCTGTTTCTGATAATTTTTTGGATCGATCCACAATTAACTCCTCCTCATCCAAAGTACGTCTACCTTGGATAATTTGATATTACTACAACAGTGTAGAAATGTCAATAGTTTCTACTACAACATATTAGTAGAATCTTGTTTTCCATTCTATCTGCGTTCTCAGTTTTATTTCACACTCATATAAACTTGTCTTTGGGCAAGTATAACGTGGAAGGCAACATATTGAAAATGCCGGGCGCAGGGCCAGCAGGCCGCCGCGTCCGGCGTTTTTTGTATGCTATTTCTCAATTTTATATCCTACCCGAAAAACGGTCTTGATGTAGGTGGGGTGATTTGGGTCAGGCTCCAGCTTATTCCGTAGGCGCCAGATCGTGTTGTCCACGGTGTTCGTACCTAATTCATAGTCCTCGCCCCAGGCCGCATTATAGAGCTGCTCCCGACTAAACACATGACCAGGGCGGCGAGCCATGCAGCAAAGAATAGAGAACTCGCCGTAGTTCAGGCACACCTCTACACCGGCCTTCGTAACTCGCCGTTGCTCTGGGAATATCTCAATATCTCCCAGAGTCAGGGCAGAAGGATTAAGGTCAGCAGAATGGAGAATCTGAACATTTTTTCCTTGTAAGGCTTCCAAGATGGAGCGAAAGATACTTCCGTCTGGGTCAGAAGTACGGATGACAATAATCTCTTTCATACAATTCCCTCCGTGGGCCGCCAATCCTGCGCCGGGCAAAAGAAAGCGGCGGCCTTGATTTCTTCAAAGCCGCCGTAGGTGTGATTAGGGCATGGTGATTGTCTGCTGAACGACGGCTTTTTTCTTTTGCCGTCGTCCGGCAGCGAGTTTCTTTTGTTTCTCCAATTTTAACTGGAAATTCTCACAGAATTGTCACGGTTAAATGTAATTTTGACAAAATAACAGGATGAAATATCACAAATTTGTGATATTTCATTTTTTATTATCAATATCGTCTTTGTCCTAACTTTCAAAATAAAAATGTATCAATTTCATTTCTGGTATGGGTAAGCTAAAACATAGTAAAGCGCCGGACGAGAAGGCTGTATTGCCCCCATGTCCGGCGCTCTTTCTTTTACAAATGCGTAAATACGCTCAATTTTGATGCAGTCTTTCGATGATGCTGCTTTTTGCAAATTCCCGGTAAAGAATTGTGGGGATAATTGCAGTCAAAAGAATCAGGAACGGATAGACAACAAGCATCGGCCAAATTACAAAGTGATAGGTAAAGAACCAAAAGCTACTTGTAATCGCCTGCACAATAATTAGAGAGAACAGCACCCCAACTATCAATGAAGCCATAATTGTTCCTACGGCATAATATAGCCCCTCATAGGACAACATCTGCTTGAGCTGTCTACCTGTCATGCCAATACTTTGGAGCATAGCAAATTCTTTTTGACGTGTAATAATGCTTGTCAATACCGAGTTGATGAAATTAACTATGCCAATCAGACCAATAATAACACTTAAGGCACCGCCGATTGTAATAATAAGAGATGTCATGCTATTGAAAGACTGAACATAAGTTTCTTTCGATTCATAATTCATACTCGGCTCAATATTTTCCACATAGTTGCTTAAAAAGCTGTTCATATCGCTGTCCGCCCCGTCCTTAACATTGAACGGAAAACTTACCAAACGGGGATTGAGGCAGAGCGGCTTAAACTGTTCGGTGGGCAAATAAAAACGTGCTGCACCTGTATTTCGTTCTGTATCAGTATTTTCGTTGATAAGAACTTTTGCCATAACGGTGAGATCAAAGCTATTATCCAGCGTACCGACTAACCCGTCCATCTTCCAGTGATGAAAAGTAATCTTATCTCCAACATGGATAGATGGATTGTCAATAATGTTTCCGTTGTCATCCATTGTTAGTGCGTATAGCGTATATTTACCTGTTTTAAGGGCTTCCCAATCAATTTCTCCCTCAATTACATCCATTGAATTTAGAAGAAAATCGTCTGCCCCGTACAGAGCAATAAGAGGATTCCCCTCTTTGTCCTTGTTATAATTTGTAACGGCATCTGTTTCAGCGGAAAATGCTTCTTCCGTAATCTGACTGGAATATAATCTGCCGCCATCCTCGTAGGCGTCCTGTTGTTGGACAGCATTGATAAAGGTTTCAGACAAGTATGTTTCGCTGCGGGCGAAATTGTAGTTGAAATAGTCCGCAGAAGAAATGATAAAATCCTTGTTTAAGAACTTCTCAACATACTTATCAATATCAAAACCGCTGGATAAAGTGAATACTGTATTGAAAAGAACCAAACTCAATGTCATAGACACGATTACAAGGATTGTTCGTTTCCGATTTCGCCCCAAATTTGCCAAGGCCATCCGATGAATTTTTGCGCCGCTGGTTGATTTTTTTACAGCCAGATGTTTCTTTGTTTGAAATGCGCCTGCGTCATTTTCCGTGTAGCGGATAGCCTCAATAGGTGAGACTAATCCTGCAATCTTAGCCGGTTTTCGTACACTGATATAAACGGTGGCAAAAGCAAAGATTGCCGAGCCAATGAAGATCAGCGGGTTTACTGTTACCACAACGCCAGCTTCAGAAGTGTAAGTTGTGCCGTTCATCAGAGCCGGAACTAAAGCGCGGCCAATGAAAAAGCCAATAATCAGGCCAATGGGGATACCTACCGCAGACAAAAGTAATGCCTGTTTGTTGATAATCTTTTTAATCTGACGTCTTGTTGTTCCCAATGTTTTGAGCTGCCCATAGGATTGAATATCTTGAATGACGGAGATCTGGAAAATGTTATAGATAATCAAATACCCCGTTACCATGATGGACAAGATACCCACAATAATGGCAATAAACAAAGTGGGATTTTCACTAACAGGGCTACTCTGATAGGCGGGGCTGACACGGGCTATCATATAGTTTTCATCCGTAGGCTGGCCGCCCATAATATCACAGGTATAGCCGGTTTCTGTAAGGAGTTGTTTTAGCTGTTCTTCCACGGAGCCGCTGCCGTGGAACATGATATATGCTGTTACAATGCCAGAATAATCATTATCCTCCGGGTAGGTGTAGGAAAGCAAATCGGAATGACTGTCTATAAAGGCTTTCGATACAACAATACGCCCAATGTTGCTTAGACTGTCCGTTTCCCAAAAGCCGCACAGTTCAAAATCCGTTGTGTACTCTGTGCCTTTGATCTCGTAATCCAGAGTAACCGTCGCACCGATCTCCGCAGGAACTCCCAACGCCTCCAAGGTCTTTGTATCGGCTATGATCTCATTTTCTGCTTCGGGGCGGCGTCCAGTTGTCGGCTCATACCGGGCAAATTCCAGAGCGGTATCATCCATATACCACATATCGGAGCGCCACTTTTCAAGTCCCGAATTGTGGAGGCGGTAGGAAACGGCTTTTGTATAGGCAATACGGTCAATCAGTTCGTTGTCTTTTACATTGTCAAACATTTCATCGTTGATGTAGTTTAACACTGCTTGACCGTCACCACCTGCTTTTCGGATGTTTTGGTCTTTCACGGTATCAATCAAGCCGGAACCCAATGTAAAGATGGTGGTAAACAGGATTGTCGTCAGGATGATTGCAACAATGGCAATTAGATTTCTGCTTTTGCTGGCCCTAAAGTATCGCCCGGATAATTTCTTAATAATGGGTTTGTTGTTGTTGCCAAAGAGAATATCGTTCATAGTCTGCGCCCCCTTATTCAGAAATTTTCCCATCCTCAATACGGATGATGCGGTCTGCAAGCTGGGCGATCTCGTTGTTATGGGTAATCATTACGAGGGTCTGATGAAATTTCTGGCTGGTAACTTTCAGCAAGCCCAGCACATCACTGCTGGTTCGGCTGTCCAAATTGCCTGTTGGCTCGTCAGCAAGAATAATGGCAGGCTTTGACACAAGGGCGCGGGCAATCGCTACACGCTGCTGCTGGCCGCCAGAGAGATTATTCGGCATATTTTGCAGCTTATCTTCAAGACCCAGCATAGCCACAACATTATCCATAAATTTCTTGTCTACGGTATCTCCGTCCAGTTCTACTGGCAGAACGATATTTTCGTACACATTCAGTACCGGGACAAGGTTATAGTTCTGGAAGATAAAACCGATTTTCCGCCTGCGGAAAATGGTAAGCTGCTCGTCTTTCATCGTGGACAAGTCTTTCCCATCCACCATGACCTTGCCGGAAGTCGGGTTATCCAATCCGCCGATCATGTTCAGAAGCGTGGATTTGCCGCTGCCGGATGTGCCGACAATAGCAATAAATTCGCCCGCTGCTACGGTAAGTGAAACTCCGTCCAGAGCGCGGGTAATGTTCGGTTCTGTGCCGTAGTGCTTTTTCAGATCAATCGTTTCCAAAATGTTCATAGGAACACCATCCTTCCTTTGTGATGGCCTTATTGTAACGACCAATCCTCGCAGAAATGTCACGGCCATATCAAAATTCATTTGACAAAAACCTTGAAATATCACGATCCCGTGACATTTTAAGAGTGGGGTAGGCACACCGAAAAGGTGGAGCCAGCACCAACTTTCGAGGAAACACGGATAAATCCCGCTTGCCGGGTAATAATTTCACGGGTCAGATACAGACCGATACCAATGCCCGGTGCGTCATGCACACTGTCCTCACGATAGAACCGCTTAAAAATGGTTCCCTGATGTTGTTCTGGAATACCGATGCCCGTATCGGAAATATCAATTTTCACATACATTTCCCAACACGCCACAGCCACATGGATTTTCCCGCCCGCTGGCGTGTACTTTACCGCATTATCCAGAATATTAAATAGGGCTTCGGTTGTCCATTTCCGATCATGGGCCGCAGATACCGTTTCCGGGCAATCCACTGTAACCTCGATTTGCTTCTTTTCTGCATTAAGCAATATGCCGCCCAGTGCAGCAGCAAGGGTGTCATAGAGAGGTTGCATCTTTGGCGCTAATGCAATGACCCCGGTTTCCAGCCGAGAAGTTTTAATCATAGCCTGCATAAGAAAATCCAACTTGTCTAACTGACCGCCCATAGCTAAAAGAAATTCTCGCTGTTTTTCTGGAGACACGGTTTGTTCCAACAAGGTTGCGTCGATCATTTTCAGGTTTGCAATCGGAGTTTTGACCTGATGAGATATATCTGAAATCAATTCCTGTAAATCCGCCCGTTCTTTTGCAATGCTGCTTTTGCTTTCCCGCAGCACTTCATAGAGCCGAGAAAGCCGGTGCTGGATTTTATAGAACAGGTTTTCTTCCTCTGCGTATTGCGGTGGTTCCTGATTTGACAACATCATATCGTCAAGCAGCTTACATAATGCATCTGAAAACAGGGCAAGCTTCCGCCGTATAAAGGCCAGAAAAAGCGCCATGCACCCAAGGACAGCAACAGAATAGAGCAGTCCACAGTACAGGGCCAGTCTGTTTTCTGTTAGAAAATACAGAAGCACGGACATGAACGCTGACAGCAACAGAAGAAAGACAAAAACGGTAACGCACACTTTATTCACAGATAGCTTTTCTGTTTTCATTTGTTGCCGCCCCCAATCCACATATAGCCCATTCCGTAAACGGTTTTGATATAAGATTTATCTGGCTGTTCTATTTTGCCGCGTATTCTGCTGATTGCCGAAGTCAAGGCGTGTTCATCCACAAAGTTGCCATCAATATCCCACAGCTTTTCCAATAGCACCTGCCGGGTCAAAACAATCTGCGGATTTCTCGTCAACACTTTCAAAAGCCGGTATTCCAATGGGGTAAAAGAAATTGCCTTTTCGTTGAGCGTGGCTGCCATTTCTGAGAAATTGACATACAGATTTCCGTCATTGTAGCAGTCACCGCCAGATTGCTTTTTAATCCGTGCTAACAATACAGATACTTTTTTCTGAAATACGCTCATGGGAAAAGGTTTCGTCACATAATCATCCGCCCCCAGTTCGTACCCCTTGAGCATATCGCTTTCCATATCATTTGCCGTCAGGAAAATTACTGCCGTGTCCGAGTTCCGTTCTTTCAATTCACGGCAAAAATCAAAGCCGTTTCCATCCGGCAGGTTGACATCAAGAACAATCAAGTCATAGCTCTGTTTTCCACAGAGCCGTTCCGCAATGCTTTTTGATAAAGCTGCATCTACATCGTAGCCAGCGGTAGAAAGGTTATAGCAAAGTGTTGTATTCAAAAGGCGGTCATCTTCGACTACTAAAATTCTCATTCAATCACATCCTTTTCTTTATATAATATCAAGCAAATGTCACAAGAAACTCACAAAGGCAAATTCTTTTTTATTATATCTTATGTTTAATTTCATCTCAAACCTTATAAATGCTTGGGTGTATAATATAAAAGGCGTCGGGAGTAGGACTAATAAGGTCACACCCGGCGCTCTTGATGGATTACATCGGATAGGTAATATTGGCTGTGTCTGGGTGAATCAGAACCACCGGAACATCGTTCTCCCGTGCATACCGCACACACTGCATTGTCCCGGATCGAAGATTCCGCACATCGTCATAAACCGCCACCAGGTAATTGGCCTGATCTACCATGTAGCAATTTCTCTTGATATAGCTCTCACGGCAATCCTCGTTTCCGATGACATCTTTTCTGCTGCAATGTTGCAGGATAAACTCCATCCGGCGCTTGCTGCGCTGATCCCACTTAGCATCATGGCCGACAAACGGCAGGGCCACAACCAATTCAATATCTTCGTATCCAGGCTGTTCCTTCAGACGAAGGATTTGTTCAGCCGCCCACATATCCACACCCAGGGCGCCGCCAACATAAAAGCGCCGGACTTCCTTTTCATCATGTAGCTTTCGGAATACCTCCAGCATATTGGCTTTGATCTTCTTACAAAGGGCATAATCTTCACTGTATTTGAACTTGAACCGGCTTGGCCGGTGTCCAGTAACAGCACAAACGCATTCATTCATGCGGTTTCCTCCTGTTCCAATAGCGGTCAACACATAGAAAACAAAAATAACTCATTTAATAAGGTGTAAACGAAATCATCAGCCAAATTATAACACAAATAATGTTCAATATCCAGGGAACCTTTCTGATATGCTAACAATCAGAGAGGTGAACTTATGGACGAAGAATTTATCCGCAATCGGATCACGGAGCTGCGGTTGAAAAAAGGCATTTCTGAATACCAGTTGAGCTTGGAACTGGGACAAAACCGTGGCTACATCCAGGCTATTTCCTCCGGCCGGGCATTGCCTTCTATGAAGCAATTCTTAAATATCTGCGAATATTTTGAAATAACGCCCCTGCAATTTTTTGACGCTACCGAAAACACACCACAGCTTGTCAGAAAGGCGTTGGATGGCATCAGGACATTATCAGATGATGATTTAATTATATTGCTTGGTCTTATCGCACGGCTGAATCAAGGAAAATGACGGCAGGCGCCAAATGGCTCCTGCCGTTTATCTTTCCCTATATTATCCCCCATTTTCTCATCCACGCAAAATATTATGTAAATTGAATCTTTCTACTTGTTGAGAAGTCAGACTACATGATACAATGGAATGGATTATGACTGGGGGTTCGCATTATGTTAATCTATATGATGATGCTTGAAACTCCAGAGGAGAAGTCGCTGTTTGAACAGATCTATCTGGAGTATCGTGGCCTGATGTTTCATGTGGCCTACAAAATTTTACATAACGAGCAGGATGCAGAGGATGCTGTGCATCAGGCTTTCGTAAAAATAGCAGAAAACATTAAAAAAATTGATGCTCCTGTGTGTCCAAAAACGCATAGCTATGTCGTTACAATAGTTGAACACCAAGCAATAGATCAGTATAGACGGTTACAAAAACACCCTTCTGTCGAACTGATCGAGGAAATTCAAGGCACAAATGCTCATTATGAAGGGGA